>Ga0105164_10000024_pt1 | contig 105737 bp, 97 predicted proteins | sample VDWuncwatermetaG_FD_89674 | JGI IMG/M metagenome (GOLD analysis project Ga0105164, IMG submission 89674) | Wastewater microbial communities from Netherlands to study Microbial Dark Matter (Phase II) - VDW unchlorinated drinking water | ecosystem: Environmental > Aquatic > Freshwater > Drinking...
ATGCCAGGGAAAGCGCGTAACAGCTATACATGAAAAACCACATCGCTTAAGGCTTTGGCGGAGCTAAGGGCGTTTTCTTCTCGGTGATGACGGGAAGTTCCTTGGCTTTGGACGCGTTGAGGGCGATGAAGCTTTTGTTCTTTTCCGGGACGTCGGAATCGACAAAAATGGCCTGGACCGGGCATTCGGGGATGCAGGCCCCGCAGTCGATGCAGACCTCCGGGTCGATGACCAGCATTTCTTTATCTTCATGGAAGCAATCGACCGGGCAGACCGTGACGCAGTCGGTGTATTTGCATTTGATGCAGGGTTCGGTGACAACGTGGGCCATAAGGTTCTCCTTAAATAATTAATATTGCCCCAATATATCAAATCAATGGGCTTGTGTCAATCGAAGCCGCGAGGTATGATAACTTCTATGCCCAAAATGTTCCTCATCCCCAACAGCATCGGTGAAGAGGCCTGCGGCTTGGCCGGGGACAATGCCCGCGCCATCACAGGATTGCGGGTTTTCTTCGTGGAAGAGCCCAGATCCGCCCGGCGCCTGCTTAAAACGCTCGACCCTCATTTCCTCATCTCCGAGTGCCGCTTTTACGAACTCAACGAACACACCACGCCCGCCCAGGTCAAAGAATATGTCCCGGTGATCAAGGCCCATAATACCGGCATTATTTCCGAATCCGGCTGCCCGTGTGTGGCTGATCCCGGCGCGGACCTGGTCCTGCTGGCGCACCGCAACAATGTGGATGTCGTCCCGCTGGTCGGCCCTTCCTCGATATTACTGGCTTTGATGGCCAGCGGGCTCAACGGCCAGAATTTTGCTTTCAACGGGTATTTGCCCAAGGACAAGGTCCAGCGCGCGGCCAAGATCAAGGCCCTGGCCAAACGCGCGCAAACGGAAGGACAGAGCCAGATCTTCATGGAAACCCCGTACCGCAACCAGAACGTGTTCGAAGACCTGCTCAACTGCGTGGACGCCAAAATGCTGCTGTGCATCGCGCAAGACCTGACCGGCAAAGAGGAATTTATCCGCACCAATACCATCGCGCAATGGCAAAACGCCGGTATCCCATTGCCCAAACTGCCGGCCTTGTTTATAATAGGAAATCATGCGTAAAACCATTACTGTCGGGCCTTCCAAATACACCATCTTTTCCCTGCCTGATTTTGCCAGGGGCCGCGGCCGTGACATCGCCCAATTGCCGTTTTCCATCCGCATCCTCCTGGAATCCGCCCTGCGCAATTACGACAATTACCAGGTCACGGACAAAGACATACAGACCATCCTCAACTGGAAGCCCAATGAGCGCAAGGATGAGATCGCCTTCAAACCGGGGCGCGTCATCCTGCAGGATTTTACCGGGGTTCCCTGCGTGGTCGACCTGGCCGCCATGCGCGATGCCATGAAAGCGTTGGGGGGAGACATCACAAAGATCAATCCGCAGGTGCAATGTGACCTGGTCATCGACCATTCCGTGCAGGTGGATGCCTTCGGCACCAATAAAGCCCTGGAGCAGAACGTCAAGCTGGAATTCGCGCGCAACCAGGAGCGTTATGAATTCCTTAAATGGGGCCAAAGCGCCCTGCACAATTTCCGCGTGGTGCCGCCGGCAACCGGCATCGTGCACCAGGTCAATTTGGAATACCTGGCCAAGGTGGTCCTGCAAAAGAAAACCGGCACCGAGACCGTGGCTTATCCGGATAGCTGCGTCGGTACCGACTCGCATACGACCATGATCAATGGTTTGGGGGTGGTCGGCTGGGGCGTGGGCGGCATCGAGGCCGAATCGGTCATGCTGGGGGAACCCATTTACATGCTTTTGCCGGAAGTGGTCGGTTTTAAATTTACCGGGAGATTACAGGAAGGAGTGACCGCCACCGACTTAGTGCTGACCGTCACCCAGATACTGCGCAAAAAAGGGGTGGTCGAGAAGTTCGTGGAATTCTTTGGCGATGGGTTGGCCGGCCTGTCCCTGCCGGACCGCGCCACCATTTCCAACATGTCGCCCGAATACGGGGCCACCATCGGGCTGTTCCCCGTCGATGATGTAACGCTCGATTATTTACGGCTTTCGGGACGCACCCCGGAAGAAGTGGCCCTGGTCGAGCAATATTACAAAGAGCAGGGGATGTTCCATACCGCCCAAACGCCGCAGGCCCAATACAGCGACCTGGTGGAACTGGACCTTTCCACGGTCGAACCCTGCGTGGCCGGCCCCAAGCGCCCCCAGGACAGGGTATCTCTAAAAGACCTGAAATCGAATTTCCGTTCAACCCTGACCACCGACATCAAATCCCGCGGCTATGGCCTGGAGGAAAAAGATCTGGGAACGACCGCCGTGGTGCGCAACAGCACCACCGAAACCATCGGCCACGGGGCTGTGGTGATCGCGGCCATCACCAGCTGCACCAATACGTCCAATCCGTCGGTCTTGATCGGCGCGGGACTGGTCGCCAAAAAAGCCGTGGAAAAGGGACTGACCATCCACCATTATGTCAAAACCTCTTTTGCCCCGGGCTCCCAGGTCGTGGAAGAATACCTCAAAGACGCCGGGCTCATGAAATATTTGGAAAAATTGGGCTTTAACATCGTCGGATACGGCTGCACCACCTGCATCGGCAATTCCGGCCCGCTGCCCGAAGCCGTGGCCCGTGCCATCACCGAAGGCAATTTGGTGGCCGCGGCCGTGCTTTCGGGCAATCGCAATTTCGAAGGCCGGGTCAATCCCTTCACCAAGGCCAATTTCCTGGCAAGCCCGCCGCTGGTTGTGGCTTATGCCCTGGCCGGACGGGTGGATGTGGACCTGACCAAAGAGCCGCTGGGCAAAGATAAAAAAGGTAACGCGGTTTATTTAAAGGACATCTGGCCTTCCCAGAAAGAGATCGACGAGCTTGCCCATAAATTCGTCAAGGCCGGCATCTTCAAGGCCCGTTATAAAAGCGTTGACCACGGCAATAAGGACTGGAACGCCATCAAAACAACCAAGTCGGACCTGTTCAACTGGAACGACCACAGCACCTATATCCAGAACCCGCCGTATTTTACCGGCATGAAGGCCTCGGTCGATCCCATACAGCCCATCAAGGGCGCCAAATGCCTGGTCATGGTGGGGGATTCGATCACCACCGACCACATTTCACCGGCCGGGGCCATCGCCAAAGATTCCCCGGCAGGGAAATTCCTGATGGAGCGCGGGATCGAACCCAAAGATTTCAACAGCTATGGCTCCCGCCGCGGCAATGACAAGGTCATGACCCGCGGGACATTCGCCAACATCCGTTTGCGCAATTTGATCGCCCCGGGCACGGAAGGCCCGTGGACCACCTACTGGCCGGCCAACCAAAAGGTATTCATTTATGACGCGGCCATCAGGTATAAAGCCATGGGTGTGCCGCTGGTCGTCCTGGCAGGCAAGGAATACGGCGCGGGTTCTTCCCGTGACTGGGCCGCCAAGGGCACGACCCTGCTGGGGGTTAAAGCCGTTATCGCCGAAAGTTTTGAACGCATCCACCGCAGCAATCTGGTCGGCATGGGCGTTTTGCCCTGCCAGTTCAAGGAAGGGGAAAGCGCCCTTTCGCTGGGGCTCAAAGGTGATGAGACCTTTGATTTCGTTGACCTGAATGACACCCTCAAGCCCCGCCAGGAACTGACGGTCAAAGCCAATGACAAGGAATTCAAGGTGCTTTGCCGGGTGGACACGCCGGTGGAAGTCGATTATTTGCGCAACGGCGGCATCCTTCAAACCGTCTTGCGCAAACTGATAAGGTAGCAGGTACCTTTGAGGAGAGAAGGTAGCAGGTACCTTTAGCATGATAAGGTAGCAGGTACCTTAGGAGGGTTTATGAAACTTTTCTACACTAAACGTTCTCCGTACGCCCGCAAAGTCATTGTCGTGGCCTTGGAAAAAAGCATCGCCCTAGACCTGGTCAATGAGGACCTGAGTAATAAATCCGCGGCCCTGCTGGGCGCCAATCCTTTGGGCAAGGTCCCGACCTTGGTACTCGATAACGGGGAAACCATTTACGACAGCGTGGTCATCTGCCAATACCTGGACGAGCTCAACAATAAGGTCGCCATGATCCCCAAATCCGGGAAAGACCGTTATGAAGTGCTCAAGTGGGAGGCCATGGCCGACGACCTGGTCACCGGCGCCATTTACACCTATATGGAAAAGATCCGCCACCCTAAAGACTTCCACGCGCAGTTCGTGCAGAACGGGGAGAGCGCCATCCTTAAGGCCTACCAATATTTCGAGGACCATTTAGCCGACCTGAAACAATTCTCCCTAGCGCCCGTCGCGGTGGCCTGCGCCATCGGCTACATCCATTTCCGCCTGCCGCATATGCAGGTCCAGGGCAAGCTGGCGCAATGGTTCGAGGAATTTTCCAAACGTCCCAGCATGGCGCAAACCGTTCCGTCGGCATAATCACATGCCCAAGCGCAAACTCATTTTCAAACGCTCCCAGCCCGTCAAGCTCCCCAACGGCCGTACCCACAAAGTTTCCTTCATCGACCATCCCGGCGCGGTCATCATTGCGCCGTTCTTGAACAAAGACACAATAGTCTTCATGCGCCAGTTCCGTCCGGTGCTCAAGAAATATATTTACGAACTTCCCGCCGGCACTTTGGACCCCAATGAAGCCTTATCGGTCTGCGCCCGCCGTGAATTGATCGAGGAAACCGGCCTGCGCGCCAAAACCATGGTCAAAGTGGGGTGGATCTATCCCGTGCCCGGTTATTCCACCGAGATCATCCATATCTTCAAGGCCGAAGGCCTCAAGCAAGGGGCCGCGGCGCCGGAGCAGTATGAGGTCATTGAAAATATCGCCATGACCAAAGCGCAGGTGCGCCGCTTGTTCAAACAGGGCAAACTCCAGGACGCCAAAAGCATTTGCGCCCTGGCCTTTTGCGGGTGGTTGTGAAAAATTACCGTTCCTCACTGATCCTGCTTGCTTCCATCACCGTCGGCTCCATCGCCGGCATTGTCCTTAAAGAAAAAGCCTCGGCCCTCAAACCCTTCGGCGACATTTTTCTCAATCTGCTGTTCACCATCGTCGTGCCCATGGTGTTCTTTTCCATTTCTTCAGCGGTCGCGTCCATGGGCGACGGCCGCCGCCTGGCCCGCATCCTGGGCTGGATGATGGTGGTCTTTACCGTCACCGGCGCCATCGCTTCCCTGATCATGATCTTCGCGGTCAAAGCCTTCCCGCCGGCCGCAGGCATACAGATCCAGCTGGCCAATATACCGGCGGTGGGGCATTTGCCCTGGCAGGAGCAAATGGTCAGGACTTTCACCGTCACCGACCTTCCGGAACTATTATCGAAGAAGAACATGATGGCGCTGATCGTCTTTTCCCTGCTGATCGGCCTGGCGTGTTTATCCGCGGGCCGCAAAGCCCAGGCCTTTACCGAATTTTTAAAAGCGGGCAATGAGGTTATGGGCAAGGCCATCGGATTCATCATGCTCTACGCGCCCGTAGGGTTGGGCGCTTACTTTGCCTATCTCGTCGGTGTTTTTGGTCCGCAGCTGCTGGGTTCATACTTCAATGCCATGCTCATTTATTATCCGGTTTCGCTGTTTTACTTCTTTGTCTTTTTTTCCCTATACGCGTACATCGCGGCCGGCGGCTGGGGAGTACGAACATTCTGGAAGAACATCATTCCCGTATCTTTAACATCACTGGCCACCTGCAGCAGCCTGGCGTCCATCCCGATCAATCTGGAAGCGGCCAAGAATACCGGCGTGCGCGAGGACATCCGCGAGGTGGTCATTCCCATCGGCTCGACCATACACATGGACGGCTCATGCCTGTCCGCGGTCCTGAAGATCGCTTTGCTCTTCGGCCTGTACCACATGAGTTTTACGGGACCGGGGACCATTTTGACCGCGGTGGGCATAGCGCTGCTTAGTGGCACGGTCATGAGCGGTATACCCGGCGGGGGATTTTTAGGTGAATTGATGATCGTGACCATGTACGGATTTCCCATGGAAGCACTGCCCATTATTTCCATGATCGGGACCCTGGTCGACCCGCCGGCCACCATGGTCAATGCGGTGGGGGACAATGTGTCCAGCATGCTCGTTGCCCGGGTTTTGGACGGCCCCCATTGGATGGAGAAAGATGCGAAAAGCTAGCGCCTTACTGGCGCTGGTTATGGTCAGCGGCTGTGCTTCTGTCCCGCCGGCTTCCATTCAAAGGCTGGACCCTTCCAGCACTCAAGCCATTTACGTCCAAACGTCCAAACCCCATTCGCATCATGCCCGCCTGGCCCTGTGGGAATTCGAGCATGGCCGCTGGCAAAAAGCCTATCCCACGGTCAGCGCCGTAATCGGCCGCAACGGCCTGGCCCCTGCCGGCACTAAAAAGGAAGGGGACGGCCGCACTCCGTCAGGAACATACGCGCTGGGCACAGCTTTCGGATATTTCCCATCGGTGCAAACCGGCCTGGATTACCGGCAAACCGGCCCAGATGACTTTTGGGTGGATGACCCGTATTCCAATCAGTACAATCAATGGGTCAAGGGCACGCCAAAGGCGAACTCTTACGAGAAACTAAAACGCGATGACCCCTTGTATAAATTAGGTATCGTTATAGAATATAATACAAAATTGGTGGTGCCGGGGGCAGGCAGCGCCATCTTCATGCACATCTGGCGGCGTTATGACCAGGCCACGGCCGGGTGTGTGGCCGCCTCCGAAAGGCATTTGAGGCATGTCCTAAAGCGCCTGGACAGATCCCGGCATCCAGTCATCATTATGGAGGAGTATGGACAACGATAGTTCTGTTTCTTCATTTTTGACCTCAATGGGCCTGACCACGTCCAGCGGCGATTTCAACTGGGCCAATTTGATCGGAGGGCTGTTCTTCGGCATGATCGGGCTCATAGGTTTCATGTACGGCAAAAGAGACAAGAACCCTAAACGTATGGCCATCGGGGTGGTTTTGATGGTCTATCCCTACCTCGTTTACAATACGTTCGCCGTTTATGCCCTCGGCATCGTTCTAACCGCCGTTTTGTATTTCTGGCGTTGATCCCATCATACCGGTTATTCAGAAGGAGGCACCTATGGCTCAAAAACGTTTCGCGGTCATTCTCGCGGGTTGCGGCAATAAGGACGGGGCCGAGATCCATGAATCGGTCCTGACTTTGCTTGCCATTGATAAAGCCGGGCACCAGTACCAGTGTTTCGCGCCCGACGTGCCCCAGGCCCGGGTGCTTAACTTCATCACCGATGAGGAACTCAAAGAAAAACGTAATGTCCTGGTTGAGGCGGCGCGCATCGCCCGCAGCAAGATCAAACCCCTGTCCGAATACAAACAAGAGAATTTCGACATTCTGGTCATGCCCGGGGGTTTTGGGGTGGCCTATAACCTGTGCGATTTTGCCACAAAGGGAGCGGACATGACCGTCATCCCGGATGTGGAAAGGGCGGTGGTCTCGACCCACAAGGCCGGCAAGCCCATCGGCGCTTTGTGCATTTCCCCGGTCATTATCGGCAAACTCATCCCGGGAGTGGAATTGACCTTCGGGCAGGACGAAAAGATCAATGCTACGTTCCAGAAAATGGGGGTCAAAACCGTCAATACCTCGGCCCGGCAGATCGTGGTGGACAGCAAAAACAAGGTGGTTTCGACCCCCTGTTACATGCTGGATGCCCGTATCAGCGAGCTGGGCGAGGGCATTGAAAAGTTAGTGCAGGCCCTGCTAAAAATGGTATAATTACCGCTCATGAAAAAGACAATGTTCGACAAGATCTGGGAAGACCATTTGGTCCGGGATTCCCAGGGAGATACATCTCTCATTTACGTTGACCTGCATTTGGTGCATGAGGTCACCTCGCCGCAGGCTTTTGCCGCTTTGCGCCAGACCAAACGCGCTGTACGCCAGCCGCACAACACCTTCGCGACCATGGACCATAACGTGTCCACGCGCACCAAGGACATCACCAAGGTGGAAGCCACCTCACGTACCCAGATGGATACGCTGTCGCAAAACTGCAAGGACTTTGGCATCAAACTGTATGATTTCACCGACGAGGACCAGGGCATCGTGCACGTCATCGGTCCGGAGCAGGGCCTGACCTTGCCGGGCATGACCATTGTCTGCGGGGATTCCCACACGGCAACGCACGGGGCTTTCGGCGCTTTGGCTTTCGGCATCGGCACCTCCGAGGTCGAGCATGTGCTGGCCACCCAGACCCTGCAGCAGAATAGGCCCAAGACCATGCAGATCAATATCGAAGGCAAGCTCAATGACGGGGTCTTTTCCAAGGACATCATCTTGTACATCATCGGCCAGATCGGCACCGCCGGCGGGACCGGGTATGTGATCGAATACGCAGGGTCCGCCATCCGTGACCTGTCCATGGAAGCGCGCATGACCATTTGCAATATGTCCATCGAAGCCGGGGCAAGGGCGGGAATGATCGCCCCCGACGATACCACGTTCACTTATATCAAAGGCAGGGATTTTACCCCCCAGGGCGCGGAATGGGACAAGGCCGTTGCCTATTGGAAGACCCTGCCCAGCGACAAAGACGCCAAATTCGACAAGGTGCTCAATATCAAGGCCAAGGACATCAAGCCGCAGGTCACCTGGGGCACAAGCCCCGGCCAGGTCACATCCGTCGATGGAGTGGTGCCGGACCCGGAATCCTTCACCAATCCGGTGGACAAGACCGCGGCCCGCAACGCGCTGGCCTACATGGACCTCAAGCCCGGCACCAAGATCACCGATATCAAGGTGGACAAAGTATTCATCGGCTCCTGCACCAACGGCCGCATCGAGGACCTGCGCGCCGCGGCCCAGATCGTCGCGGGCAAACGCGTGGCGCCCGGGGTCACTGCGATCGTAGTGCCCGGTTCAGGGCGGGTGCGCCGTCAGGCCGCCAAAGAAGGGCTGGACCGCATCTTTACCGAGTCCGGCCTGGAGTGGCGTTATGCCGGCTGTTCCATGTGCTTAGGGATGAACGACGACCAGTTGAAAAAAGGCGAACGCTGCGCATCATCGAGCAACCGCAATTTCGAAGGCCGGCAGGGGCCCGGGGGACGCACGCATTTGATGAGCCCGGAAATGGCCGCCATTGCCGCCCTGACAGGGAAGATCACGGACATCAGGACTTTTAAATAATGGACCCGTTCACATCACATACAGGTATCGCCGCGCCTTTAGACCGCGTCAATATTGATACCGATGCCATCGTGCCCAAACAATTCCTGCGCAAGATCGAACGCACGGGCTTTGGCCGTCATCTCTTTCACGAATGGCGTTTTCTGGATTACGAAGGCACCAAAGAAAACCCGGATTTCGTGCTCAACCAGGAACCGTACCGCAAAGCCACGGTGCTGTTGACGCGTGACAATTTCGGCTGCGGTTCCAGTCGCGAGCACGCGCCCTGGGCATTGGCGGACTTCGGCTTCAAGGCCATCATCGCGCCCAGCTTCGCCGACATTTTTTACAATAACTGCGTCAAGAACGGCATTTTATTGTGCGCGCTCAAGTCCAATGAAGTGGAAGAACTGTTCCAGTATGTTGCCAAGAACAAGGGCGCCCAGATCACCGCTGACCTGCCGTCACAAAAGGTCAAAGCCGGCAATAAAACCTATTCGTTCGACATCAGCCCTTTTAACAAAGAATGCCTGCTCAAAGGTTTGGACAGCATCGGCTGGACCATGCAATTCAATGACCGCATCGCGGCCTATGAACAAAAAAACCAGGCGCAACATCCCTGGTTAATAAGGAAAAAAACTTAAATGGCAAACCTGCGTAAATATTCTTCCATTATTGTCGACGGGCAGGACCGCGCCCCGGGCCGTTCCATGCTGCGCGCCGTGGGCTTCAAAAATGAAGATTTTAAAAAGCCCCAGATCGGCGTTGCCTCCACTTGGAGCATGCTGACCCCGTGCAACATGCACATCGATAAACTGGCGCGCAAAGCGGTCGAGGGAACGGACATCGCCGGCGGCAAGGGCGTTATTTTCGGCACCATCACGGTGTCCGATGGCATTTCCATGGGCACCGAAGGGATGAAATATTCCCTGGTGTCCCGTGAGGTCATTGCCGATTCCGTGGAAACCGTGGTCGGGTGTGAAGGCTTTGACGGGCTGGTGGCCATCGGCGGCTGCGACAAGAACATGCCCGGCTGCCTCATGGCCATGGCCCGCCTGAACCGTCCGTCGGTGTTCGTATACGGTGGCACCATTTTGCCGGGATGTTTCCATGGCCAAAACGTGGATATTGTGTCCGTGTTCGAAGCGGTGGGCAAGCACGCGGCCAGAAAGATATCCGAAAAAGAACTCAATGAGGTGGAGGCCTGCGCCATTCCCGGACCCGGTTCCTGCGGAGGGATGTACACGGCCAACACCATGGCATCCGCCATCGAAGCCTTAGGGATGAGTTTGCCCAACAGCTCCATGCAGATCGCTGTGTCCAGGGAAAAAGACCTGGATTGCGTCAACGCGGGCAAGGCGGTGATCGTGCTTCTTAAGCTCGGCATCAAGCCGCGCGACATCATGACCAAAAAAGCTTTTGAGAATGCCATCACTGTGGTCACGGCATTGGGCGGCTCCACCAATGCGGTCATGCATTTGCTGGCCATGGCCCACGCGGCCGGGGTCAAATTGACCATCGATGATTTCACCAGGGTGGGCAAAAAAGTGCCGGTGCTGGCGGACCTTAAACCCAGCGGCCATTTTGTGACCGCGGAGATCGCCGCCATCGGCGGGTTGACGCCTTTGATGAAAATGCTCCTCGACAAAGGTCTTTTGCACGGCGATTGCCTGACCGTGACCGGCAGGACCCTGCGGGAAAACCTCAAAAATGTGAAGCCTTATCCCGCTGGCCAGCGGATCATCCGGCCTTTCAGCGATCCCATCAAAAAGGAAGGGCATTTGATCATTCTGTACGGAAACCTGGCCAGAGAAGGCGCCGTGGCTAAAATTTCCGGCAAGGAGGGCCTGTCATTTACCGGCCGCGCCAAAGTGTTTGAATCGGAAGAAACCGCGCTTAAAGCCATTTTGGACGGAAAGATCATCAAAGGCGATGTCATCGTCATCCGTTATGAAGGTCCCAAAGGGGGGCCGGGCATGCGCGAAATGTTGTCCCCGACATCCGCCATCATGGGCCGCGGCCTGGGCAAAGACGTGGCCCTGATCACCGATGGCCGTTTCTCCGGCGGCAGCCACGGTTTTGTGGTAGGGCACATCACGCCTGAAGCGTATACCGGCGGCTTGCTGGCCGTTGTCAAAGACGGCGACCGGATCACTATTGACGCTTCCAAACGCGAGATCAATTTGCTGGTGCCGTCGGCGGAGATCAAAAAACGGCTCAAGGCCTGGAAGCAGCCAAAACCAAGATATACCCATGGCGTTTTGGCAAAATATGCTAAACTGGTAACCAGCGCCTCAAAGGGCGCCGTGACCGATCAGGACCTCTAATCATGGAGATCATAGCGGGGACCCTGACGATGGAAGAGTTGCGAAAGATGTCCGCCGCGCTGTTTGGGAACATGGTCAAGGCCGTGGTTGATGTTGACAGGGGAATACTCGCGGTTGACGCGGAGCTTCACTCAGACCTGGAAGCCTTGCTTTTAGACAATGGGTCGGACCAAAAAAACCTTTGGGGCATCAACCTTTATCCTGACCTCCAGGGCCCGGAATTCATTGAATATGATTCCATGATCAATGTGCGTCCCTCGCAGGGCAACAGGAGCCGCGGAGTTGAGAATGAAAATACCCGCAAAACAATTACCGGGATCGTTGCCCAAAGGATCAAAACATGAGCGTTGAGCATAAAGAGCTTGCCCTGGGAAGATGGGAACAGCTTTCCATCCTGGAGCAGATGGCCAATATCGGCAGCGAAGTGGAACGCGCTTTGAATTGGAAGGCCAGGAACAATGCCGATTATAGCCGGCGTGCTTTTGAACGGGCCCTTGAACTGGTCGATCTGAGCCTGGCTGCCGCAAAAAAATTCCCTCATCTTAAAGAATTAGCGCGGTTGAGGGAGGCCTTGGTCGATTACTTCGAAGGGAATAATGAATTTGTTTCAAATGAGCAAAGCTGGAAGGGATATTTTTTATCTTTTGCCTGTGCGGCACGGAGAGACCATGGCGGGTAATACGTTCGGACAATTGTTCAGGGTCACGACCTTTGGCGAAAGCCATGGGGCCGCCATCGGTGTGGTCATCGACGGGGTGCCCTCGAATTTGCCTTTGACCGAAGCCGATATACAGCCGGATATGGACCGCCGTAAACCGGGCCAGAGCAAGATCACCACACAACGCAAGGAAAGCGACATTGTCGAGATATTGTCCGGCACCTTCGAAGGCAAGACCACGGGCGCGCCCTTGGCCATGCTCATCCGCAATGAGGACATGCGCTCCAAAGATTACGCCAATATCAAGGACGCTTTCCGTCCCGGCCATGCCGATCTGACCTACGAACTCAAATATGGTTTCCGTGATTATCGCGGGGGCGGCCGTTCATCGGGACGGGAAACTGCCTGCCGGGTCGCCGCGGGCGCCGTGGCCAAAAAGATCCTGGCCCGCCAGAAAATTTCCATCATCGCTTACACCCTGGCGGTAGGGGACATTGCCGCCAAAACTATAGATACATCCGTCATCGAAAAAAACCTGGTGCGCGCGCCTGACCTTAAAGCGGCCGAAGCCATGATCGCCAAAATAGAAGAAGTGCGCAAGAACGGTGATTCCATCGGCGGCATTGTCGAAGCCGTGGTCAAAGGCTGCCCGCCGGGGCTGGGGGAGCCGTGTTTCGATAAGCTCAATGCCCGCCTGGGCGCGGCATTGTTCTCCATCGCCACCATCAAAGGCGTCGAATTCGGCTCCGGTTTCAAGGCCGCGCACATGCTCGGTTCCCAGAATAACGATACTTTCACCGCCAAAGGCGGCAAGGTCAAGGCGGCCACCAACAATGCCGGCGGTATCAACGGCGGCATATCTTCCGGTGAGGACATCGTCCTGCGCATGGCCGTCAAACCGCCCTCATCCATCGCCAAAGTGCAAAAATCCGTGACCAATGCCCTGGAAGAAACCGAGATCCAGGTCAAAGGCCGCCACGATCCCTGTTTATGCCCGCGCGTTGTCCCTGTTGCCGAAGCTATGATCGCGTTGACGCTCGTCGACGCGTTGATGATCCACAAGTCATCCCAAGTTTAATGTCCCAAAACGATACCCAGAAAGTCATCCTCATTACCGGAACGTCCAGCGGTTTCGGATTGCTTACCGCCGCGCGCCTGGCCGCCGCAGGGCATTTCGTTTATGCCACCATGCGTGATGTCAACAAACAACAGCCGCTGTTGGATGAGGTTAAAAAACGTAGGGGACAGGTATTTGTCCGCGAGCTGGATGTCACCAAGCCCGTCACCATTGCCCAAGTGGTTGCCCAGATCAAAGACCGCCACGCCCACATCGACGCCTTGGTCAACAATGCCGGTTTTGCCCTGGGCGGGTTTTTCGAGGACATCAGCGAAGAGGAAATGCGCAAACAGATGGAGGTCAATTTCTTCGGCGTGCAGAGTGTCTGCCGGGCGGTCATCCCGCTGATGCGCGAACGCAAGCAAGGGGTCATTGTCAATATTTCCAGCATCGCGGGCCTGACCGCAAGTCCCGGTTTGGGAGCGTATAATGCCAGTAAATGGGCGCTGGAGGGTTTTTCTGAAACCTTATACTACGAGCTTTCGCCCTTTAACATCAAGGTCGCACTTATCGAACCTGGCAGTTACCCGACCCAAATATTCACCGACAATGCCCGTTACGGCAAAAGTGCCATGGACCCCAACAGTCCGTACTATCAATACAGCCGCAAGATCAAGGGCATCGTCGATAATTATGTGTCCAAATTAACGCGCGACCCCGAAGACATCGCCAAGCTGATCGAAAAGATCATCACTTCGCCGGGTTCGCGGTTGCGTTACATTCCCGACTGGTCCTCATGGTCGCGGGTCATGGCCAGCCGCATCCTGCCGCCTTCGTTGCACAATTTCGTTTACAGAAAGGCCGTCTACAATGGAAACACAAACAACGCCGTATAAACGCCAGATCTTTGTCTGCACCAACAATGCCAACGGTGAAAAAGCCTCTTGCGGCGACCACAAGGGGGAGGAAGTGTTCCAAAAACTGCGCGAGATCGCCAAAGAACGCAAACTCCATCCCAGCATCCGCGTGGCGCAGGCCAAATGCCTGGGCCAATGCGCCAGGGGCGTCAACATCATGGTCTACCCGGAAAACACCTGGCACAGCGGCGTGCGGCTGGAAGACGTTCCTTCGATCGCCGATCAATATATCAAATAGGAAAAACCACCGAAGTATTGCTTTTTTCCCCGCCCGCGTCTATACTAAATAAATACTGTCATAACTTTATCATTTTCAGCCGTTTATATGGAGGGCAATGCGATGGGCATGTTCGATAAAAACATTGGCCAGGAAAAGCTCAAATCCCTGGAATTCGCTGAAGCGGGCCGTGAACAGGAGTGGAAATCGCCCAGCTTTGCCCTGCAATTGTTTTACGGCGCCCCTGATTTCGGACTGATCCACCCGTTCCCGGCCCAATCGCCCGAAGAAAAGAAAATAGGGGATGAATACCTGGTCAAAATGGAGAAATTCCTGCGGGAAAATCTCGATCCCGATGAGGTTGATCGCACCGGTATTATTCCTGACCATGTCATGAAGGGCCTCGCCGCCTTAAAGGCTTTTGCCTTAAAGATCCCCATCGAGTACGGCGGCATGGGATTTTCCCAATACAATTACAACCGCATCATGCATTTGATCTCCAGTTACTGCGGTTCGACGGCGGTGCTCCTTTCCGCCCACCAGAGCATCGGCGTGCCCCAGCCTTTAAAACTCTTCGGCACCCCGGAACAAAAGAAAAAATACCTGCCCATGTTCGCCAAAGGCGCGATATCGGCTTTTGCCCTGACCGAGCCGACCGTGGGCTCCGACCCCAGGAACATGAAAACCACGGCCATGCCCATCGAAGACGGCAAATATTTCCTCATCAACGGCGAGAAATTATGGTGCACCAACGGCCCCATCGCCGATGTGCTCGCGGTCATGGCGGTCACCCCCCCTAAGATCGTCAAGGGCAAAGAGATCAAACAGATCACCACCTTTATCGTGGAAGCCAACACTCCGGGCGTTGAAAAAGTGCACCGCTGCCAGTTCATGGGCCTGCACGGCATCCAGAACGGGCTGCTGCGCTTCACTAATGTCCGGGTCCCCCGGGAAAACATCATCCTCGGTGAAGGGGAGGGGCTGAAGCTTGCCTTCATGACCCTCAATACCGGCCGCCTGACCCTGCCGGCGGGATCGGCGGGCGTCAGCAAATGGTGCCTCAATGTGTCCCGCATCTGGTCAGGCAAGCGCCACCAGTGGGGCTCCGCCATCGGCGAGCACGAGGCCATTGCCTTGAAATTAAATTATATCGCCGGACATACGTTCGCCATCGATGCCGTGGCGTGGCTGAGCTCCGCCATGGCCGATGACCATAAACGCGACATCCGCCTGGAGGCGGCCATCGCCAAATATTTCAGTACGGAAGTTTCCTGGAAGATCGCCGACCAGACCCTGCAGATCCGCGGGGGCAGTGGCTATGAAACCTCCTCATCCCTGGCCGCGCGCGGGGTGGATTTCTGGCCGGTGGAGAGGGTCATGCGCGACCTGCGCATCAACCGCATCATCGAAGGTACCAGCGAGATCATGCACCTGTTCATCGCCCGCGAGGCCCTGGACGCGCATTTGTCCAGGATGAAACCGCTGTTAAGCTCCAAGACGCCGCCCGGCGCCAAACTCCAGGCCGCCCTGAGCATGCTCGCGTATTACGCGGTCTGGTACCCGAAACTCTGGCTGCCGTCTTTTGCGGGGAAAGAGATCGCCGCTTTACCCAAGCCGCTCAATACCCATATGATGTATGTCCAGCAAACCAGCCGCCGCCTGGCCCGCTACACTTTCCACCAGATGGCCAAATACCAGCAAAAATTGGAAAGCAAGCAAAGCATCCTTGCCCGCGTGGTCGACATCGGCACGGACCTCTTTGCCATGTCCAGCGCCTGCACCTACGCCGCCCACCTGGCCAAAAACGGCCAGGCCAATGCCGTTGACCTGGCCGACACGTTCTGCCTGGATGCCCGCGAGCGCGTCGAAGCCCTGTTCAAGTCGGGGACAAGCAACCATGACCGCCAAAAACTGCGCATCGCTAAAAAGATCATGGCCAAAGATTTCGAGTGGATGGAGAATGAGATCATCAAATGACCGCTTTACCGTCGTATTTAAGCAAGCTGTCCGTCCTTAAGCAGGTCCCTATTTTCGAGGGACTTAACTGGTTTGAACTCAACCGCATTGCCCGTCAGGCGGGGTTGGTGGAATTCAACAAAGGCGACTGCATCTGCAAGCAGGGGACCCCTGCGGACGCTTTTTACGTGCTGGTTTCCGGCCGGGTCTATTCCTACACCATCAATGCCGCCGGCCAGAAAGATGAGACCAATTTCATCCTGCGGGGCATGCACTTCGGCGTCATTTCGACGCTCACCGGGGAAAGCCACTCCCACACCTACGAAGCTATCAACGATTCCATCGTCCTTAAGATCCACAAAGATGATTTCACCGTGCTTTTAAAGAGCACCCCTAAACTGGCGGTGGCCTTAAGCCAGAGCCTGTCCCAGCGCATGCGCCAGACCGTCACCAACACGCGGGAAATGCAGGAAAGCACCATCATTGCCGTCTATTCACCGCTCAAAGGGTCCGGCAGTTCCACCTACGCGGCCAATTTGGCGCTCAATTTACGCCAGCAGAGCAATAAAAAGGTCCTGCTCTTGAGCCTTTCGTCCGACCAGAATGAAGAGCGCATCAACCTGGCCGATATCGTTTACGACCATCCCAAGATCATCCAGAGCATCATCAGGGGCAAGATCAGCATCGATGTCCTGAGCGTCAAGTTCGACGCCGCCAACGCCGCGGTGCTCAACAAGATCAGCCAGTTCATCAGCGCGCCGGTCAATGATTACAATTACATCATCCTCGACCTGCCCAATGAAATGGACGATGTGGTCATGAAGACCCTCATCCAGTCGGACATCATCCATTTGGTCTGCGTCGACCGTGAAAATGACCTGGCCATCGCCCGCCATATCATCGACCGGCTGATGGCGGCGCTCAAAGAGCGTTTCCACGAGGACAATATCCAGATCGTCATCAGCAACATGGACCCGGACAACAGCCTTTCCAACGAAGATATCCAAAAGGTCCTCAATTATGATGTGTTCATGGTCCTGCCGTATTTAAAACCGGAGGAATTCAACTTTATCCCGGTTGACAAGGGTTTTTCGGTCATTGGGGTCTCGTCGGACACGGAATACACGCAGGTGGTCCGGCGTCTTTCCCGCCGCATCAGCGGGGTCATGGTCGGCCTGGTTTTGGGGGGAGGGGCGGCGCTGGGCCTGGCGCACATCGGCGTCATCCGTGTGCTGGAACGCGAAGGCATTCCCATCGATGTGGTGGTGGGAAGCAGCATGGGCGCCCTGCTGGCCAGTCTTTGGGCCGTGGGTTACAATGCGGACGACATAGAGAAGTTCGGCCGCGAATTCGAAAAAGAAAGCAGTTTGACCAAGATTTTCGATCCCAATATTGTGCCTATTACCGGTTTAGTCGGCGGAAAAAAGATATCACTATGGTTAAAAGGCAAGTTACAAACCAAGACCTTCCACGACACCAAGGTGCCTTTGAAAGTAGTTGCTTATGACCTCATCCAGCGTAAAGAGCTCATCATCGAACACGGCAATTTGGTCGAGGCGGTACGTAAAAGTATCGCCATTCCCGGGGTCATCACGCCGGTCATGGAATCCGGCCAGATGATCATCGACGGCGGGGTCCTCAACCCTTTGCCGACCAATGTGCTGGTGGATATGGGCGTCAAAAAGATCATCGCCATCAATGTCCTGCAATCTTCTCAGGACGTGGCTTATAATGCCGTCCTGGAACAGGAAAAGTGGCACCAAGAGGCCAAGGTCCCGTTCACTAAACATCCTTGGCACTTTATCAGTTGCCGCGTGAAACATTATTTAATAGGAAAAGTAACCCCCAACGTGGCGGACATCATCGTGCGCACCTTGCAGGCGAGCGAATTCATCCTGGCGGAAAGCAGCGGCAAACAGGCCGATGTGCTCATCCGTCCCGACCTGCGGGGCATCAACTGGTTCGAGCTTTACAAAGTCAATGAACTCATCAAACGCGGCGAAGAGGCCGCCCTCAAAGCGCTGCCCGCCATCAAAGAATTGGTCAAGAAATGAATTCTCCGCTTAAGATCGGTTCCAGAGGCAGTAAACTCGCCGTTTCCCAGGTCGAGGAGGTCGTTCGTCTTTTGGGAAGCGGCTTTTCCCATGAACTACTGACCTTCAAGACCAAAGGGGACGAGGACAGGACAACGCCTTTGACCGCCCAGCCGGCCGATGATTTCTTTACCGACACGATCGACCAGGCATTGTTGGAAGGCCGTGTCGATATCACCGTCCACAGCGCCAAAGACCTGCCTCAATGCCTGCGTCCGGGGCTGGAGATCCTGGCTTTGACCGCGCCCACCGATGACACCGATGCCTGGGTCAGTCCCTACCATTGGAAAGACCTCAAGCCCGGGGCCAAAGTGGGCACCAGCAGCTTATTGCGCCAACAGCAGGCCAAGCAATTGCGCCCCGACCTTGAGATCGTCGACATCCGCGGCACCATCGAGGAACGTATCGATTTGGTCGACCAAAAAGCGGTCGACGGGGTCATTGTGGCATCCTGCGCTTTAAAACGTTTGGGGCTGTCCAACTTGGTCCGCGACGTTTTTCCCTGGGAAGGCATGCCTTTGCAGGGTCAATTGGCTGTGGTCGGCCGCAGCAAGGACGTCGAGCTCAAGGAACTTTTCAAACCCATCGATGCGCGGGCAAAATACGGTACAGTGACCCTGGTCGGCGCCGGGCCCGGGGACCCGGAGCTCATCACGCTCAAAGGCATCAAGGCCCTGGAAAAAGCCGACTGCGTTTTTTATGACTACCTGATCGACAAAAACCTGCTCAAATACGCGGCCAAAGCCGAGCATATTTACGCGGGCAAGCGCAAGGGCGACCACACGCTTTCCCAAAAAGACCTTTGCCGCATGCTCAAAGAAAAAGCCACACAGGGGGCCAATGTGGTGCGTTTAAAAGGAGGAGACCCCCTGATCTTCGGCCGGGGGGCCGAGGAGATACAATATTTAAGCGCGTACCATGTCCCGGTGCATGTCATTCCCGGGGTCAGTTCCGCCACCGGCATCCCTTCGGGACTGGGCATCCCTTTGACCGCCCGCGGCATCTCGTCATCGGTGGCTTTTGTCAGCGCCCACGAGGAAGATGAGGATAAAACCGGGCCGCGTCCCGTGCCTGTTCCCCCAACCGACACCATTGTATTTTTGATGGGCCTGACCAAATTGCGTGAGATCGTCGCTTCCCTTAAAGCCAAAGGCTGGCCTGCCCAGACGCCGGTATTGATCTCGGCCAAAGGCACCCGCGTCGATGAGCAGGTCATAAAGGGGAACTTAAGCGATATCGAAGACCTGGCCGCCAAAGCCCAGGTCAAACCGCCGGCCTTGATCATTGCCGGCAAGGTGGTCGATCTTTATAAGGAACGCCCGCGAAAGACTTTCCTGCATTGCGGGACCAACCCGGAACTGTACCATGGGCTGGGCCGCGTCATTCCCTGGCCCATGATCGCCATCGAGTCCGTTACCCTCGACGCGGGTCAGTTAAAGAAGCTCAATGAAGACCTTGACCGGGCGGACATGGTCATTTTAACCAGCCCCAACGCGGCGGAACATTTTATGAAGATAACCAGGCCGCGGCAGGACAAGGTCTTCGCGGTCATCGGCCGGCATACCCGTCAGGCCCTGGAAGAGTTCGGCATAACGGCGCAGATCACCTCCCATGAAGAGACCGCCCAAGGCCTGTTCAAAACCCTAAGCGCCCTCATGCCGCTTAAAGGAAAGCGCATTGTACTGCCGCGCTCGTCCCTGCCGAACCCATTTTTAAAGGATGCTTTGGAAAAACAGGGGGCGCATGTCATGGAATGGACGGCGTATTCCAACGTCAAACCCCCAAAGCGCGAGCTTCCCCGGGAAAAGATCGACGGGGTCATTTTTACCAGCCCTTCGACCGTCAAGAATTTCCTGGAAGACTATAAGGCCATTCCCCCGGAGTGGGAGGTCCTGGCCAAGGGGCCGGTGACTAAAATGGCTTTGGAAAAATCCGGATATCATAGTAAAATCATTACCTGATATGAGCAACCGTTACCGACGATTACGCAGCTCCAAAACCATGCGGGACTTTGTGCGCGAGACCCACTTAAGCGCGCAGGACCTGATACAGCCGTTTTTTGTCATCAACGGCGCCAGGAAAAAAGAACCCATCGCGTCCATGCCCGGCATCAGCCGTTTGTCCGTCGACCTTTTGCTCAAAGACGTTGAGTTGTTCATCCGCAACGGGGGCAGGGGAGGCATCCTGTTCGGGGTCAGCGCCCAAAAAGACACCACCGGCAAGCATGCCCATTTCGAGAGGGCCATTGTTCCGCAGGCCATCAAAGCCATTAAAAAACATTTTCCCGATTTCTTGCTGGTCAGCGATGTGTGCCTGTGCGCTTATATGAGCCACGGCCATTGCGGCATCGTCAAAGACGGCAAGATCGATAATGACGCGACCCTGCCCATTTTAGCTAAAATGGCCCTGGCCCATGCCCAGGCCGGGGTGGACATGGTCGCCCCGTCGGATATGATGGATTTTCGCGTGCGGGTCATCCGCGATGTCCTGGACAAGAACGGGCAGCAGGATACCGCGATCCTGTCCTACGCGGTCAAGTACGCTTCCGCCTATTACGGGCCTTTCCGCGAGGCCGCGGGTTCCGCGCCGGAATTCGGCGACCGCAAAACCTACCAGATGGACCCGGCCAACAGCACCGAAGCGCTTAAAGAAGCCCGCCAGGACGTTGCCGAAGGCGCGGACATGGTCATGGTCAAGCCGGCATTGGCTTACCTGGACATTGTGTCCATGCTGCGCCGGGAATTGACCGTGCCCATCGTCGCCTACAATGTCAGCGGTGAGTACAGCCTGGTCAAAGCCGCCGCGCAAAAAGGCTGGGTGGATGAAAAAGCCATTGTCCTGGAAACGCTCTTGAGCATCAAACGCGCCGGGGCCGACATCATCATCAGCTACCACGCCAAAGACGCCCTCACCTGGCTCAAATGAAAACCGCCAATTCCAGAAAATATTTTTCCCAAGCCCGCAAAGTCATGGTTGGCGGGGTCAACAGCCCGGTGCGCGCCTTCAAGGCCGTCGGGGGAGACCCCCTGGTCATGGCCCGCGGCCGGGGAAGCAAGCTCTTCGACGTCGACGGCAATGCCTACACGGATTATTGCCTTTCCTGGGGGGCGCTGATCCTGGGCCACAACCATCCGCAAGTCCTCAAGGCCGCGAAGACCGCCATCAGCATGGGCAGCAGTTTCGGCACGACCACCAGGCCGGAAGTCGAGATCGCCCAATTTATCACCAAACATATCCCATCCATTGACCTGGTCCGTTTTGTCAATTCCGGTACCGAGGCCACCATGAGCGCGGTGCGCCTGGCCCGGGGCTTTACCAAACGCAATAAAGTGGTCAAGTTCGACGGGTGTTACCACGGCCATTTCGACGACCTTTTGGCCACCGCGGGTTCAGGTGTGGCCAGCCTGCCGTCCTCATCCAGCCAGGGCATACCGGCGGGGCATGTAGACAACACTTTGAGCCTGCCCTATAACGACACCGATAAACTGGTCTTTATCCTCGATCGCCGCTGGAAGGACATTGCCTGTGTCATTGTCGAACCCGTGGCCGGCAACATGGGCACCATTGTCCCCAGTCGTGAATTCCTAAAGACCATGAGGGCATTGACCAAAAAATACGGCATTGTGCTCATTTTCGATGAGGTCATGACCGGTTTCCGCACCAATTTAGGCGGGGCGCAGGCGGACTTCGGCATTGTCCCGGACCTGACATGCTTAGGGAAGATCATCGGAGGGGGATTTCCCGTCGGCGCTTACGGCGGCAGGGCGGACATCATGAAACACCTTTCGCCTTTGGGAGGGGTTTACCAGGCCGGGACGTTTTCAGGCAGCCCCATGGTCATGGCCGCGGGCTTGGCCGCCCTCAAGAGCCTCACCCCGCACGTTTATAAGGCCCTAAACCGCGCCAGCGACGATTTTGTCAAAGCGGCCAACGACGCTTTACGGGCCTGCAACGCGGGAAGCCACCTGGCCAATTACAAAAGCATGGTCAGCATCCGCCTGTGCAGGGAACCGGTCAATAACTATGCCCAGGCGCAAGCCGCCGCCAACGACGGGCTCTACGGCAAACTGTTCCATCATTTACTGGATAACGGCATTTACTGGCCGCCGGCCAACCTGGAGACTTTTTTTATTTCCACCAAACACACTTCAAAAGATTTTCGTCAATTAATACATTCTCTTAAAACATTTTTTGGATATAATTGACCTATGGAAATAACCACCCGGCCCTGGGGCAAGTACCACAAATTCCACCAGGAAGACGGAGTTTGGGTCAAACGCGTGGAAGTCAAGCCCAAGGCGCGCCTTAGCCTGCAAAAACACCAGCACCGTTCCGAAAAATGGGTGATGGTGGCCGGCTCCGGGGTGGCCACGGTCGACGGCAAGGACATCGCGGTCAGTTTCGGGGTGGTGGTGGACGTACCCCTGGGCGCCGTACACCGCATCGCCAATACCGGCACCGAAGACCTTGTGTTCATCGAGGTCGCTTGTGGTAAAATATTAAGCGAAGACGACATCATCCGGATACAAGACGATTATGCCCGCTCCTAACACCTCCAGCAATCACCGCGAGGCGCCGCGCGTCAGTTCCGCGCTCCCGGTCAACCTCATCTTCGGTTCCCAGATCACGCTGTTGGGGCAGGTCAAAGACCTTTCCCTCAAAAGCGCCTTCATCAGGGTCAAAAGCAGCATCCACATGGCGATCCATGATGAGCTGGAATTCAACATCAACTCTTCCATCCAGGGCTTTGCCCGGATCTCCCGTGTCGCCCCCGGGGAAGGCATCGCTATTTATTTCACCAAAATAGACGAGGCCTCCTCAAGCCGCCTGCAGCAATTGGTCGGTGTCGCCGTCTAAAGAGGTGCCCATGAAAACCTTCCGCAAAGAACTCTGGTTCAACACCAAAGACCGCCGCGCGTACATCAATATCACGGACCAGGTCCAGCAGGCCATTGATGAAAGCCGCGTCCAGGAAGGCCTGTGCCTGGTCAATGCCATGCACATCAGCGCGTCCTGTTATATCAACGACGATGAATCGGGCCTGCTGCATGACTACGATAAATGGCTGGAGAAGCTGGCACCCCATGAACCGGTCTCCCAATACCGCCACAACGACACAGGGGAGGACAATGCCGACGCGCACCTCAAGCGCCAGGTCATGGGCAGGGAAGTGGTCGTTGCCGTAACCCGCGGCAAACTCGATTTCGGGCCGTGGGAGCAGATATTTTACGGGGAATTCGACGGGCGGCGCAAGAAAAGGGTCCTCGTCAAGATCATAGGGGAGTGATATGGAATATCTCCTTATCTGCACCGTGGCTTTGCTGGCTTCCACTCTGACGCTGTTTTCCGGTTTCGGCCTGGGCACCATCCTTTTGCCTGCCTTCGCGCTCTTCTTTCCCATCGAGATCGCCATCGCCTTGACCGCCGTCGTGCATTTCCTTAACAATGTTTTTAAACTGGCCCTGCTCGGCAAAAACGCCAACGGCGAGGCCGTGGTGTTGTTCGGCCTGCCAGCCGTCATCGCCTCGTTCGCGGGGGCCAAGGTCCTGCTGTGGCTTGGGCATTTACAACCTATTTACAGCTATGAGTTCATGGGCCATCCCAAGGACGTCACCATCGTCAAATTGACCGTCGCCGGGTTGATGATGGTCTTCGCGTTATGGGAAGTCCTGCCCAGTTTGAAGGAAGTGTCCTTCGACAAAAGGTTCCTTCCATTAGGCGGCATCTTGAGCGGATTTTTCGGCGGGCTTTCGGGACAGCAGGGGGCATTGCGCAGCGCCTTTTTGGTACGGACCGGCCTGCTCAAAGAAAGTTTTATCGCCACCGGCATTGTGATCGCCTGCCTGGTCGACACCAGCCGGTTGTTCGTTTACAGCCATTCCATCTTAAACCAGGACATGAAAAGCCACGTGCTCATCCTGTCGGCCGCCGCGGGGTCGGCGTTTATCGGAGCGTTGCTGGGCAATCACTTCATGAAAAAAGCGACTTTGGAAGCGGTGCAGGTCCTGGTTGCCGTCATGTTATTTATCATTGCCCTGCTGTTATGCGCCGGATTGATATGACCAGGGCTTTCCTATGTTCCATTCTCCTGCTCCTCACGACGGCCGGGTGGGCGGCCGAACAAAAGCACATCCGTTACGTGGCCCTGGGTGATTCGTACACCATAGGGACCGGGGCTTTACCGTCCCAATCGTGGCCGGTGGTAGTCACAGACCGCCTACAGGATGAAGGCATTGACATTGAGCTGGTCGAGAACCTGGCGCACAACGGCTTTACCACCGAAGACCTTATTGAAAATGAATTGCCGGCTTTGGAGGACCTCAAGCCCGATCTTGTCACTTTACTGATCGGGGCCAATGACTGGGGCAGGGGAGTGGACGCGCAGACCTTTGGCCGGCGCTTTCATACCATCCTGGACCGCCTGATGGCCGTCATGCATGATCCCAAGCGCATTTTGGTCATCACCATTCCCGATTTTTCAAAAACATCCACCGGCAAGGAATATCTTCAGGGCATGTTCCTCACCAAAAACCGCAGTCTCAAGGAATTCAACCGCCTCATCATCAAAGAAGCCAAAGCCCGCGGGGTGGCGGTCGTCGACCTGTACCCGCTCTCGCAGGAGCAGGCCAAGGATGATTCTTTGACTTCCCCCGACGGGCTTCATCCCTCGGCCAGGGGCTATGCCCAATGGGCGACCCTGATCAAGCCCGCCGTCAAAGCCGCCGTAGAGTAAATCTAGTTATTATTTTCCAGCAGGATGGGGAACACGTCTTCGAAGGTAATGAGCCCGGCTTTCATCTTGTCGATGGCGTCCATGGCCAGGGAGCGGCAGCCCATTTGCGCGGCGATGGATTTGAGTTCCGTGGTCGAGGCATTGCGCATGATGGCATTGCGCAGGGTTTCATTGAAGGCCACCACTTCAAATATCCCCACACGTCCCAAATAACCTGTGTTATTGCATAGCGAACACCCCGCGGTTTTATAGAAGACAAGGCTTTTTTGCGCTTCGCCGGCGGTGGGTTGGAGCTGTGTATCGGCCGTTGTCAACCCCACCTGCTGCAGGATCTTTTTAAAGGCATCGGGGTCCACATTGTAAGGAACACGGCATGTGGTGCACAGGCGCGGCACCAGGCGCTGGGCCACGGCGCCGATGGTCGCGTAACAGGTCATGAACCGTTCCAGGCCCATGTTGATCAAACGGATGACGGTGCCGATGGCGCTGTTGGCGTGGATACTGCTAAGGACCAGGTGGCCGGTGATGGAGGCGCGGATGGCAATGTCCGCGGTCTCGGAATCGCGGATCTCGCCGATGAGGATGACATTGGGGTCCTGGCGTAAAATGGCCTTCAAACCCGAAACGAAACTTTCACCCCCGCTTTTTCTGATGTCCACCTGGTTGATGCCTTCGATCTGGTATTCGACGGGGTCTTCCAAAGTCACGATATTGACATCCGGGGTATGCAGGCGGTTCAAAATGGCGTACAGGGTGGAGGTCTTGCCGCTGCCCGTCGGGCCGGACACGAGGATCAGCCCGCTTTTGCGCTGGATGCAGCGTTCCAGCCGGGCCAGGTCATCGGGGGCGAACCCGACTTTTTTAAGGTCGGTGACGCTGGTGTCCTTGTTCAAAATGCGGATGGCGATCTTTTCCCCGAGGATGGTGGGGAAGGTGGATACGCGGAAATCGAACTCCCGGCTGCCGTTCTTGAATGAAAAACGGCCGTCCATGGATTTCTTGCTGCTCATAGCGTCGGTGGGCAGGTTCGAGAGCACCTTGACGCGCGCCGTGATGGTCACTTCCGAAGGGTTGGGGATCTCCAGCACATCGTACAGTTTGCCATCGATGCGGAAACGCACCCGTAAGCCCACCTTCATGGGTTCGATGTGGATGTCACTGGCCCGGGCCTGGATGGCCTCGCTCAAAATGAGGTCCGCGGCCATGCTGGTCAGGTGGGAGGTGCCTTCGGTAGGGGTGCTGGATTTCCACAAAGAAGGTTTAGCGGCTTTGGGGCCGCCAGCCATTAATTTAGCGTAACCTTCTCTCAGGGAATCCATTGCTTTTTATTTTAACGCAGGCTATATTGAAGTCCAGAGTTAAAGATGAAAACTTCCAAACCGACCATATTGCAAACCGGATTCCGGATATTCTTCCTCGGCGCGGCCATTTACGCGGTCGTGTCCATGCTCGTCTGGCTGGTCTTTTACGTTCTTCAAGGGAACATTTTTGTGGCCATGCCGCTGACCGTCTGGCACGGGCATGAAATGCTTTTTGGCTTTACCCTGGCGGTTGTCGCCGGGTTCCTGTTGACCGCGGTCATGAACTGGACCGGGCTGCCGACCTTGAGCGGCCAGCCGCTTTTGGCCTTATTTTTGTTCTGGGCCGCCGCCCGGGTCCTTGCGTTCATGCCGGCGGCTTTTCCCGTGTGGCCCATGGCATTGTGTGATTCTGCGTTCGCGGTCCTCTTGATCATTGCCGTCATGCGGCCGATCATCGCGGCCAAACAATGGAAACAATCCGCGGTATTTTCAAAGCTGGTCCTGGTCTTCATAAGCGGCATTATTTTTTACCTGGCGCTTTTGAACGCGGACCTTCTGACCGAACGCAAGGCGCTGCGGTTCGCGGTTTATATGGTCGTCAGCCTTATTTTGACGATCAGCCGCAGGGTCCTGCCGTTCTTTATCGAGCGGGGAGTGGGATATCCGGTCACTTTGCGCAACAGCAAGGTCCTTGATGTGGCAAGCCTGGTCTTTTTGATAGCTTTTTCCATTGTGGATGTATTCTTGGATTTGCCGGTCCTGGTAACCATCCTCTGCGTTTTTTTGGTCATCATCCATGTCCAGCGGTTGGCAGGCTGGTACACGCCCGGAATATGGAAGAAGCCTCTCTTATGGATACTGCTTGTGGGATATGCGTTCCTGATCATGGGATTTCTTTTGAAGGCCTTTGCCATGCTTGGCCACCGCTTCGATGATTCCGCTTTGCACGCGTTCACCGCGGGGGGCATCGGTGTTTTCACGCTGGGCATGATGACGCGGGTGTCCTGGGGCCATACCGGCCGTAATATCGCTGACGCGCCGGCCGCTTTGCCGTTCATATTCCTGCCGATCGCCCTGGGCGCGATCATCCGTGTTTTATTCCCGCTGTTCAATGAACCGCGTTATGTGTGGTGGATCGGCATAAGCCAGGTCCTTTGGATGGCCGCGTTCACGCTGTATCTGGTCTTTTATTTTAAGGTCTTAGTTTCACCGCGGCCGGATGGGAAAGACGGGTAATGCGGAAATTCAAGCTCATTCTGGAATATGACGGCGCCGCTTTTTGCGGATGGCAGACCCAGGCCCCGGGTTTACGCACGGTCCAAAACCATCTGGAAGAAAAGATCGAACGCATTTTCAAAAAGAAGGTCCACTGCCACGCTTCCGGCCGAACGGACAGCGGAGTGCATGCCCTGGGCCAGGTGGCCCACTTCAAAGCCGACACCCGGCTTTCCCCAAAGATCATCCACAAAGCCCTCAACACTTTTTTGGACAGGGACCTTTCGGTGCGCGATGTCCGCGAGGTGCCCCTGGATTTCGATGCCCAGCGCAGTGTCAAAAACAAAACTTACCGCTACACCATTTTAAACCGCGCGTACCCATCGGCTCTTTGGAGGGACCGCGCGTATTTTTATCCCGGCAAATTAAACATCACCGCGATGCGCAAAGCCGCCGCTTCTTTAAAAGGAAAGCGCGATTTTAAAAATTTCCAAAGCGCCTCCCGGCGTTCCAATCTCAAAAATACGGTCAGGACCGTGCGCCGTTTGACCATCACCAAAGAAGGCGATTTCCTGCACATCACCATCACCGCGGACGGCTTCCTGTATAAAATGGTGCGCAATATCGTCGGCACCCTGATCGCGGCGGGAAGCAAAGACCGCAAACTCGCTCCCAAAACCGCTCCCGGCCACGGGCTCTGCCTGGTTCGCGTCCGGTATTAGAAAGCGGTTTCTCGAATCTCTTAACTCCTTCCAATTAAAGGATATCCAAGAAGCCCTATATTAAAATATTTCATCTTACTATTAGTTTTTGAGTATAAAGATGGTATCCTTTTACTATGAGGCACCCCATTAAGCCCATACTCTGGATAGTCCTTACGACATTCTTTTTTACTTCCGTTGTCACCCCTGTACAAGCTGATCTGATATTCCTGCCGCCTCCCGGCAAGATGGTCCCGCTGACCGAGTCTTTTGCTCCCACGACCATCCGCGGCATCAAACTCTACAAAGACAATCCGTTCAAATTCGATTTCATCATGGACTTGGGCGAGAGCCAGCTGGACCCCGATGATCCGGCCGTCAAAGAAACGGGCAAAAAACTGATCGGTTATTTCCTGGCCTCTTTGACCATCCCCGAAAAGAACATGTGGGTCAACTTGTCGCCTTATGAAAAAGACCGCGTCATCCCCAGCGATTTCGGCAAAACGGAAATGGGCAGCACGGTCCTGGCCCAGGATTATTTATTGAAACAGGTGGCCGCTTCCATCATGTACCCGGAAGGCAAGACCGGCAAAGAATTCTGGCAAAAAATATCCACGGAGGCGCTCAAACAATTCGGCACCAGCTCTGTCCCGGTCGATACGCTCAACAAAGTGTGGATCGTTCCGGAAAAAGCGGTGGTGTATGAGAACTCGGCCGACAACAGCGTCATGGTGGTCAAGAGCTCTTTGACGGTCATGTTGGAAGAAGATTACCTGGGTGAAAAATACCGCAAGCCGGTTGACTCCAACCACCAATTATCCAATGACCTCATCCGCAAGGTCATCCTGCCGGTCTTAAAGCAGGAGGTCAATGAAGGCAAGAACTTCGCCCAATTGCGCCAGATCTACAACTCCCTGATCCTGGCGGCGTGGTACAAGAACAATTTAAAACGCAGTCTCCTGGGTCAGGGATATGTGGACCGCAACAAGACCAGCGGGATCGATGTCGAAGACAAGGCGGTCAACCAGGAGATCTACCAGCAGTACCTCAAAGCCTTCCGCAAAGGGGTCTTTAACTACATCAAAGAAGAAATGGACCCGGTCCGCAATGAAGTGGTCCCCAAGAAGTATTTCTCCGGGGGCATCATCTGGGGCAACATCAACGAAAAGATAGAGGTTACCAGCGGCCAGGATTCCGCCATGCTGGCATCCAAGGTGATGAGCTCATTGAGAATGTTCGTCATGACCGTTGGTTTGATCGCGGCCATCGCCGGCGCCAGCCTGGGCTCTTCTTCCAGCGCCAGTGCGGCCACCTATGATACGACCGGCACCACAGCGATCATCACCACGGGCGATACGGCAACCAACGTCATCGCCAAATCGCCCGCGTTCAAAGCGCTGGCGAAAACGACCAAGAAAAAATTCGGGTATACCGATTTCCAAAAACTGGTCAACACCGGCGCGGTCACGCTCACAGATTCAAAGGGCAATGTCATATCCGATCCCAAATGGGACGCCATTCAACCGGGGCAGAGGCTTACATTCGACCTTAATTCCCTCAACGGCGCCGCGCCCATCGCAAAGCCCGCCGTGTCAAGAACGGTGGCAGGGACGGTGCCTTTTATAGCCGAGACCGAAGCCATCCTGAAAACCAGGGCGGAGGTCGCCCGGCTCCAGCAGCAGATCAACGCCGGCCGCCTTCCCCTTCAACACTTTGGCTATGACATGGCCTGGGCCCAAGAGTACGGCATCCGGTTGACACCCCAGCCCACGCGTAAGGTAAATACTAATTGGGAGGGCAGTCCGGTTTCGTCCGTGAGTTTCTCGGCCACTCCCGCAAGCATCGCCTATATCGATTGGCGCATGGCGCAAATGCAGGGTTTAGCCGCCAAACCCATCCAGAGCAAACTGCCGGTCAACGGCCTGTTGCTCGGCAGTTACAATAAACTGGATCTAAGTTGGCAGGCCATTTCTTCGCAGGGCACATCGTTTAACATCGTACCCAGTATACCGGGCAGGGACCTGGTGACCCTGGGCCGTATTTTCCAGGGTTGGGGCAATTTCGGCGCTTTGAGCACAGCCAACCAGATCGCCGGCCCCTTGTTCGCCGGACAGATCATGATGGAACTGCGTAACTACGCGGTCACCCACAAAACCCGCGGCCAGGACATGCGTTATGATGTCAGGAAGAAGGGGCTCGACGGCATCATCCAGACCTTCACCGTAAATGTGGTGCCCATCTATTCCTTCGACCAGAACAACCAGCCGGTCACAGAGTACCTCACGACCGTGGGCCTTGTTGACACCGTGCAAGCGGTATTCGGAAAGATCGATGAAGCCTTCGGTAATACCGGGTTCTTCGGCGACAGCAGCAAACGTTTCGTGGCCGAAGATCTCGGCTTCCAGATCAAGGTCAATGATTACCACCAGGCCTTCGATTACGGTGTTGCCATGAACACCGACGCCAATGTCATCGCCATCAAGGTCTATGAAATACAGAACCCCGGTGTCCGCCACCGTAAGAACAGGGACCACGGCTGGGATGTTATCGAGGATGGCCGCCAACCTTTGGATTCCGCCCGCGATTATTATGCCGCGACCGTCAAAGGTTTTGTCCTGCGCTATGACCCGGCTACCGGCCGCATCACCGGCCAGCAGGTATTCACCGCGCCGACCTTCATCACCGACGCCTTCGCCAAATCCATGGCCACCGACGGCAATTACCGCACCACACCGCTCATGCAGAGGCAAATGTCCCTCAAAGACCTGCAGCAGGAACGCAAATTCCTGACCGGGGTGGATGAACGGGGCAAGCCGATACTCGCCGCGGTGCGCCATCCGGTCACCGGCCACATCGAACGCTTCATCACCGACCCGAGAGACCTGAACACGGCCAGCACCCTGACCGACTCCCGCGGCAACCGCTTGCAATTTGTGCCGGGCCGGGCCAATGCCCATCAGGAAAATGCCGGCGAGATCGTTAAGGACTATTTCCTGGATGAGGTGAATGAATTCGTTAAACGTTGGAGTAGTTTAGCCAGACCGACCACCATGGCGGACAAATACGGCACATATGACCTTTCCGGCCGGCCGCAATTGACCAGCATGCCACCGGAATTGCAGCGTTTGCTGGGAGGCAGGGGATATATCGTGGATCCCGGGACCGCAATGAAAAGGATCGTCGAGGTAGGAGAGCAATACAGCGGTGTCGTTTACTTCTTCGATGGTCGCATACCTTCGCCTTTGAGGGATCTAAGCGGTGTGCGCCAGGTCAAAGTGCTGGGAGCGGCCAATGGCATCACAGCTAATGCGGACGGCTCATTCTCGGCGGCCGGCATGCCCAAACGCCTGACCGCGGATACTTTGGTGGTCGTCGATGCCGGCGGCAAGGTCATCGGTATTGTGAATCCGTCTATGCGCCTCCAGCAGGTCCGTGTCCGGGGGCTTTCAAATTTCGGCGTGGCTTTAAATGCGAAGATGGAGCCCAGGGCGCTCATGGCGCCGGATGACGGCTTTACTCCCGCTAAATTCGCCGGTGTTGTCGGCCAGAACTTCGGTACACGGGTTCCCATCGCCATCACAGGGGACATGCTGGTCAAAGTCGTTGACGGCCGCGTGATCGAGATACTGGAACCGGGCGTTAAGGCCCTGCAGAACCAGGCCGTCATTTCGCAGACCCTGGCCCAGGGCGGTGTGCAGGTCGAGGACCAGAGAACAGGCAAGTTCATTGTTTTTGCCAAGGGCAATACCGTGACGGCCCAGCAAAAAGCTTTGGGGGTCCATACTGAAAGCGAGCTGGCCAAACTTCTCCTGGACGGCCAGGTCATCATGGTCCCGGTCGAAGGCACGACCCAAATGCGGTTTATCATTTTAAAGGAAGCGCCCCCGTCCCGCTTGAATGAACTTAAGCTCAATTACAATGAACCCCCGAGCATACTGCCTTATACGCGGCTGGCCAGCAATGCTTCCCTTTCCGATACCCTGGCCGCGCACTTCCAGCCGCAATTCCCGACCGTCTTGGGTTTTGACGGCGCTCCGTTCCGCGGCGTGACCATCGACGCGCAGACCTTTACCGAATCCGACATTCCTAAACTGGTCGCCTTGGGCGCTAACACAGTGCGTTCTTATTATCCGATCCCCATCGACATTGTGCAGAAGCTGGTCGCGGCCGGCATCACCAACATCGTGGTCAATTTGCCGCTCAATGCCAACGCTTACGACTCCGAGAACCTCACCTCGTTCTGGGGCGGGGAGGTACCTGGGGTGGATGCCCGCATTTCTTTAACAGCCAACAATTATCTTCCCTATATTACCGGGCTCAAAGCCATTTTAGCCGGCAAAGCCAAGATGGTGGTGGAACTCCTCAATGAGCCCAATACCGAGGCGCATTATCCTGCCTGGATGGGCAGACCGGCCACGGAAGCCACCTACCAAGAACTTTTTGCCATGATCGACACGCATGCCCGCAACATCCATACCCAAGTCGGGCGGGATGTGTTCGTGTCCACCGTGCTTTGGGACACGCCCGCGCATTATGCCCTGGCCCTGGCCACGGACGTCGACGGGGTGGGGGTCAATTATTACCGCCACAACGCGTCCATCACCGGCGACGTGCAGGCCGCGTACCAGCTGGCCGGCGTGCAGAAACCTTTTTATATTTCCGAAGCCGGTGTCAATTCCGCTTTCGGCAGGAGAAACCAGGCGGGCGCTGTATTCGCGGACGCCCAGCTGTTCACCAGGATGGGCATCAGCGCCACATTCATGTCCCTGACCGACAACGCGGACAAGAGGGTCAAAGGCGCCGGGGAACACAATTGGGGATGGTACGGCAAACCGGTGTTCCGTTTAATGAGCCAGCAATGGGCAGGGCAGGCATTCACTCCGCCGGTGGTGACCACCAACTCGTTGGCCGGCATCAACCAGAACTATGTCCTGATCCGCTGGAAACCCAACAGCGCCAACGGCCGTGAAACGGAATGGGTAACGGAAGACACCCTCAACAAATATGCCGAGCTCATCGCCCAGAATGCCATCGAGGTGCTCAAGATCGGCCCCGGGGGCGAGACTGTCGGCCGCTATGTGAAAATATTCAACGATGAGTTCGAATTATGGAACATCACCGATTTCGACGCGAATTTGCTGACCCATGTCATGGTCATCCGCACCGACGGCAGCGCCGAGTTCATCACGCTGGACCAGCTTAAGGACCCGCAGGTCCATGAGCGGGTACGCCAGGCGGCTTCATCCATCGAGATGCGCAACCGCAACGGCGATGTGATCAGCCGGGTCTACCTGGACCGTAACATGGAAGGCAGCCGCATCGAGCTTATCCAGGGCGATAAGAGCAGGGTGTACGAACTCAAGGCGTTCTCGCCGACCAATTTGACCTATGCGGTCTCGGAAATAGTCAGGACCACGGACGCGACCGGCCTTTTGCATGTGACTACCACGGACTTGCGGGAGGTCAACAGGGGCGTTGTGGTGGAAGACGTGTACCAGACCGTCCCCAACGCCAAGCCGGTCCTGATCTACAGTGTCCGCGCCCTGCAGAAAGAAACGATCTTTTTTAATGAATACGGCCATGAGCGCTATTCTGTTTCGACCGACATCGCCTCCGAGCCGGGGCAGACCGTCGTCATCGACGGCCGTACCGTCGAGCATGTCACCGGCATATTTGAATTCGACCGAAACACCGGTGTCGGCGTGCATGTGAGCCTGCGCGACATCCAGAACAAAAACTGGCGCGCGTCTGTCCGTGTGTCCACATTCAGGGACGGCCAGATCATCAAGGACCAGACCGGTTTCGTGACATTACAGCCGAACCTTTCCGGCGCGGAGATCATGGCGCGCGCCAAGGGCCAGGCACTGCTGAATAAGCAGGAGATCTACACCTACGATGAGCTGGGGAAAGTCACCCTCCGCCAGGTCAGCATACGGCCCAACGGCGACTGGAGGGAAGTCTGGACGATCAAGGGCGGGGCCATCGCGCCCCAGCCGGTGCTGGTGTCCCAATTGACCAGCGCCAACAGCGTTATCGCCGATGCCTTTAAAAAGTACGGCTTGGACGCCAATACCTCGATCATCATCGAAACATTCATCGACAGCACCCAGGGGGTCAGGACCACCGACTACCGCATTGCCGGGGACGTCCAGGAACGCAAATTCATCACCGTGACCGAGCAGGGCGGCGTGGTGATGAACATCGTCGTGGGCCTGGATTTTGACAAACGCACCGGCCAGCAGACCCTGTCCTATGAATTGACCAAGGACCTCCAGGTCAAATTCCTTCGCCAAACCGTGGACAATAACTCAAGCGTCAGGCAGCTTTTGCCGTCGAATATCGCCGCTGTGTACAATGACCTGACCCAGCGGCGCCTGAACGGTCCGGGCAATATATGGGAAGAGGCCGCGGTGCTGGGCGTCACACCGGAATATGTACCGGTCAAAGTCAAAAAGATACCGTTCCTTATCGATACGGACAGCCCCGATCCCAAAGGCTACCGCGCCATCGAACAGCAGGCCCGCGAAATGATGCGGCAATACATCGCCACCGATTCCCGGACCGACCGCAATGAGATACTCGACCGCATCGAAGACCTGGTCAGGGCACAATATAAGGGGAAGGCCCATTACACCCGCGCGGAAGGGGAACCGACGTTCCATTACCTGTTCCCCAATGACAGCCGCGACCGTGACTTTATCGAAGTGTTCCCCAATGGGGAGGTCTTGGTCAATCTGTGGTGGCTGGAAGGCCATACCCAGAACGTGATCACCGACGGAGGGTCGGCCAGGACTTCGTTCCCGCCCAACGCGCTTCCCGGCAGTATGGTGGTCAACGCTTCGGGCTCCTTGCAGAGGGCGACCTTCTTCAATTACACCAGCCAGATGGCCTTCAGGGACGGGAACAATGTTAAGCGCACCATGACGGTCAATGGCTATAGTGTCGTGGACGCGCCGTTCCTCCAGCACACCGTCTACACCGCCTCGGGCCAGCTGGTTTCCGAGGCCACCCGGTATGTGCGCGCCCGCGTCATCAACGGCATGGCCGGCGTGCAGACCAGGGGTACGGAAACCATCTATTACGACATTTTCTCGCCATATCCGGTGCCGTTCTACGGCCTCCTAGATGAGGACAACCGCGTTACCAAAGTTTCTCTCAATGGTAATTTCAAAGGGGTGAACGCGGTCCAGCAGATCGTCAATTCCTCGCTTGAGAACGAGCCAACAGCCCCGGGCGTATTCAAGGTCAAGACCCAGACCATCATCAACGGCACACCCGTCGAGGGCAGCCGGTACGAGGAAGACGCGTTCCGGACATACTGGAGCGATATTATTTCGCATTGGAAGATCTATTTGACCATGCCCGCCCTTTTCTCGGTCATATTCTCGATAGGCGGCCTGATCGGCAAGAGGCGCCTGGATAATGTCAAAAAGAAACTGGCACAGGAGGAAGCCGCCAACGCGAACCAGCCGCCCAGAAAGACCGCAAAGGTCCCATCCCAGGCCATCCCGCGCCCTGACTGGCGGGTCAATTACGGGTTCTCGCGCTCGGCCGTCTATGTCGCTTACCAGAAATTCGAGGGTTCCATCCTTCCGGCGCTGGAAAATGGCAAGCCCCTGCGGGAAGTGCTGGATGAGAATTTCGAGGCCTACCGTGTCTGGCGCAAAAACGTCATGGGCATCGATGAGCCGTTTACCCCGACCATGGAAGACCTCTGGATCAAATTGCTGCTGGATGTGGACGGGAACATTTTCAGCGCTGACATGCCGGACGGCCTGAATTACCTGTTCCATAAAAGCATTGATGCCAGGAAGGAGGGCAAGGCGGCCGGCATAGGCGGCTTTGTCCGCAAGGAATACACCCGCTGGAACAATATCCTTGCCCTGCAGCAGACCACCTTCCAGGGAGCGGAGGGCGGCACAGCAAGGAACGTGGTCCCGTACGCTTTCTACCTGAATACCGACGATCTCAATGACATGTTCCTCAACAGGGCGCAGATCAAATGGTATGACGATCTGGGCTATAGCCTCGACGGCGAGCAGGACATGAGGGACGCCATTTACGCCGATTTCACCTCGACCCTGGCCGAGAAAGTAACCGCGGTCAAAGACGCTTTACAGAAAGTGGCCGACTCCGTGGACAGGAACATCGGGAGGATCAAGAAAAGGGCCAAGGCCCTGCCCGAATACCAGGATTACATCAATTTCTTCAGCCAAATACAAAAAGGGCAATACCACGCCAGCGAGGCGTTTTCCTTCGATGGTGCCGGCGCGGAGCAGGCCGATGCCCTGATCAACGGCAAGCCCGTCATATTGAAGACGTACTCGGAGCCGAGGGGAGGGTTCTTAAGCTCGCTCGGGCATTTGGTCCGCAACAGCTATAATCAATTGACCTACGCGGCCACACTGACCTTCAGCACAGGCCTGACCGTTGCCGCGTTCAGCGGATTTATCGGCGCGATGCCGGCGGCGATATTGGCCGGGCTTACCTTCATCGCCCTCAAAGCGCTGTATATCCCGTTAAGCTGGCTGATGGACAGGAACCTCAGCACCGCCTTCGGTAAAACGGTAATGCCGTGGATAGGATACGACCGTTTAAAGGCCACCAAGGAACAGGTCTGGTACCGCCGGGCGTTCTGGGGCATTGCCATCCCGCTCAAAGTCGCCTGGGATTCGTTCCTGTTCCATTATTTCCTCATCCCGCATATGGAAACCATCGGCTCGACCTGGTATCCGCACATCGCCGGCTTCGAGATCCCGCTGAGCATGAACTTCCTTTTAATGACGGCCATGTGGGCGACCAGCACGTTCTTCCTCGTCCTGTCGTCCTGGGCCAGTTACTGGTTTGTCGGCGGGCCCTTCAGTTATCTCCATGCCAAGGTGCGCGGCCTGGGGACCATCAAGACCCCCGCGGACATCCGCACCCTCCAAAAGGATGACGTGCTCAACCGCCTCATCGAGCAAAAGCTCCTGCCCGACGGCGGACGGGGGATGGACGCCGCCGCCAAAGAGAAGGCGCGCCGGGCCATCATGAATTTCATTTTTTACCAGATGCGCATGCGCGACGACATTTCCGACGAGGAATGGAGGGCGGCTTATTATAACGGGTCCCTGGACAAGTTCGCCTCCGAAGAATTGCAAAAACGCGTGGCGACATTCGTCAATTCCATGACCATGGACATGCCGAAGATGCCCCATTTTGACGACATTGAAAGTTCGACCATCCTCACCCCCATGTACGGGGAAGATGTCATTTACGCTTATGACGAGACCGTGGACACGCCGACATCCCTTGATGTCGAGCTCAATACGGGATACACCAACTTGAATTACATCATTTCCCGGTATAAGGACCGCTGGGCCAATTTTATCGAGCGGGCCGAAAGGGACGGGATAGCCAGCGCCGATGAAATAGCCAGGATGAAACGGCTTTTAACGGGAAAAGGCAAACTGGGGGCGCTCAATGATGAATTGAAGATGCAGGTGCGCTTATGGGCGACATACGGGGGACAGGGCTTCGCGCGGACTTTGGACGGGACCATGAATTATGTCCGTTTCCTCCAATTGGCCGCCCGCATCAGCCATCCGGAGTGGGACGAGGCCACCGTCCGCTCCGAAGCCAACAAAAAATTCCAGATGCTCTGGGCCTACCAGGTCTGGGGCGACCTTTTGAACGCCCCCGGTGATGCCGCCGGCAAGGTGCTCAAGCGCGATGACGCCCTTTATTTACTGAAGAAATACTACGACGAGCTGGGTTTCCAGATCGACATCGCGTCTTTGCAAAGAAGGGGCACCAACGGCATATGGCATAAAGTCTGGTCACGCTACGACGGGCCCAGCGGCAAGATCAAAGACATCGACGCCATAGAACTGACGGCGAACAATCCCATTACCCTGGAAGGAAAACCCGCCAACCAGATGCATGCCGGCACCTTTGTCAAAAATACCGTCCAGTTCACGGTGGACATGAACCAGGACATCCCGCCGGAGCAGGCGGTCAAAATGGCCGCCCTTTTGCGCGAATATGAAGACCCTGAAGTTGCCGTGGTCAATTTTCCCGAAGAAATCATCACCAGCGGTTTCTCGCTGACCGGTTTGTACAATAAGGTCGCGGACCGCACCTGGAACAGCTCGGAAAAACGCCGTTTGAGCATGCTGGTTTCCGCGTTCCACCACGGGCATCCCGACGGCTGGCGCGCGTCCATTGTCCGCCAGTTCGGCGGTGTTTCGTCCACAACCTCGATCTCGGAAGACTATATCGGCGGCTTGCGGCTGGCCCTCAAGGGCAAGAAGATCAAGAACGTCGAATATATTGAGTTCGGCAAGGCCCGGGAGGTGTCCTGGCCCGGGAGCGAGGGTATCGAGCGCAAATTCGCCATGGGCGGCGGCCAGGCCATGGTCAAACGTTTCGCGCGCTGGGCCGACCAGCGTCTCGGGCCCCTGGAAGGCGCGGCGGCCTTTTACGGAAGCACACCGTTCTATTTCAAAGAAGCCATCTCGGCCATAGGCCTGCTCACATATGCCGTTGCCACGATGGTCCTGGGTATCAGCGCCTTTGCCGCGTTCCCCGTGGCCATTGTCAGCGCCACGGCCGGCGTCCTGGTCGTGGGCCAGTCCATCACCATAACCGGTTTCTACCAGATGGCCAACGACGACGGCATCTGGAAAGCGATCAAAACTTACACCAAGATCATGCCTTTGATGGCGCCGTTCTTTATCGCGCACATCTTCACCCGCGCCGCGGGTTTTCTTTCCGGCGCTTTGGGTGTGGCGTGGTACGTGGCCACAGGCCGCGGCTTCGGGCGTGAACATTTACCCATCGATAAAGTTTTAAAGTCTTATTCGAAATCCCATATCATAGTCGGCGTCCTCGGCCTGGCGCTGACGGCCATCGCCATCGGTGTCTGGTGGAACTGGACGGTCGTAAGCTCTATATTGACCATCCTTTCCTTTGTGTTCCCGGCCATCGTGCCGTTCGTCATGAACCCGGGCAATTATCCCGTCAACGGGGTGAGCGCCGAAAGGTTCCTGTCGCTGTTCAAATCCGATCAAAAAAGGCTTATAGAATTCCTTAAAGAAAACTATAATGAAGGCATCGCCAATAAGGATTACGGCAGGGCCTACGGGGACACCACCATATACGCGGTGGCCGGGGCCGTCTGGTGGTTGATCACCGCTCCGGTGGCGTTAGTGACCTCGCTTGTTGTGAAGATGGCGCCGAAGCCCGCGCCTGCTCCGGTTCCGGTCCCTTCCACACGCGATGCCGAACTGCTGAGGCTGCTGACTTCCCTCAACAGGCAGCTTGAGGAGGACCGCGCCAATGGAGTCTCGCGCCGGGACCAGGCCATGACCGTTGATACAGCTAAAGGTGGTATTGATCTCGGCAAAACCAGCGTGACTGTAGAGACCGACGGCAAGGGCGTCACGACCGCTTTCGATGACCCGGCCCTGCTGCAATTGCTCATGGATTCGGACGGGCTGATGCCGGTCATCTATGAGATACAGCCCATGACGCCGCCCATGCTCAACCATTTGTTAGGCTTAAATACATCACCCCAGGAGGAAAACCATGAAGCTTAAGTTAAAGACCATTGCCATCATGCCTTTTGCCCAGATCATCACCGTCATCCAGATCATTACCGGTTTCATCCTGGGGCTGGTCGTGACCGTGGTTTCCATTGTCGCGCCCAATGAGCAGGCTGCAGGCGGGGTGGGGGCATGGTCCATCCTGGTTTTCCCCGTATTAAACGGCCTGATCGGCTTTTCAACCGCATTATTCGTGGCCTGGGCCTACAATAAACTCGCCCCGAAGGTTGGCGGCGCTGTATTTGAATTTGAAAATATAGCGTAAATCCATAGTCGGTTTCCCCGCGCCAAAAGCCTTGAAATAACCCCATAAAAGGAGTATCTTGAGCAATGCATATTTTCGTAGGCAACCTGTCATTTACGGCAACCAAAGAAGACATAGCCAAGCTTTTTGAAACATTCGGCATGGTCGCTACAGTTTCCATCAAGAAGAAATCAGGCATGAACTCCAGGGGGTGGGGGTTTGTGGAAATGCCCAACCATCTCCAGGCCGAAGCGGCCATAGCCGGTTTGGAAGGCAAAGAATTCATGGGGCGGACTTTGAACGTGGCCCTTCGCCGTCCCATCATTGTCAAGCCCAAGAAAGATTACAAAGAGATCAAACGGCTTAAACGTGAAGCCGAAGCGCTCGGCCCCGCGCCACTTGTCCCTGAAACCGCCCCTGAAGTAAAAGCCAAACCCAAGAAGAGGGGACCGTACTCCGGCCGCCAGGGCCCCAGCACCTGGAAGAAAAGAAAAGGCACGGGCAAAGCCAGCCCCTGGAAGAAGAAACCCGGTGGTGTAAAAAGGAAATTCAAGACATAAATCAAGGAGGCCCCATGTCCAACGTGCATGACATCCTGAAGGTCAAAGGCAATGCGATCTGGTCTGTAAGCCCCAAGAACACGGTCAAAGACACCCTTAAACTGATGGCCGAAAAGAACCTTGGCGCCGTGCTCGTCGTGGAAGGTAAAAAGATCGCCGGCATCTTCTCCGAAAGGGACTTTGCCAGGCATTCCTCGAAAAAACAGGGCCTGAAGCTTGATGAAATTCCCATCAAAGACATGATGACCAGCCAGATCATTTCCGTCAGCCCATCGCAGACCATGGACGAATGCATGGCGGTCATGACCGCCAAACACATACGCCATCTCCCGGTCATCGAGGGCGGTGAGCTGGTCGGCCTGATCAGCATCGGCGACGTTGTCAAAAGGATCATCGAGGACCACAAATTCTCCATCAGCCAGCTTGAGAACTACGTAAGCGGCGGGCTGCAGTAACAATAGAACAAATTGAAAAGGAGTCGGTATGGGAAGCTATGAAAAACCCGTATGTGAATGTGCCTGCATGTGCGGCAGGGGTGAGTTTAAGGTGTTTAATAGAATTCCTGATAAACACAGGGAAGGAATTGAACATTTATGGGAGATCGAATGCCATCATTGCAGGGAGCTTTATAAAATTGAAAAGAGAGGAAAGCTGATCGGGGTTGTAAGAAAAGCTGATGAAATGGAGTGGGAGAGGGAAAGCAAGCTAATGGGGAAAGCAAAATCAAAGACGCTGCTGCATAAACCCGAATTTATCAAAATACTCCATAAATTGTAAGGAGAGGAATGTCCAGGGATAAAGCGCTCATTTTGATCTTATTAACGGCAGTCCTTGTATCCGGCCGGGCATATTGCCAGGAAATAAGGACCATTGTCGGGAAAGTAACTAAAATAGATTCGGAAGGCGGTGTCATTAACGTAAAAGCAGGTACTGTTACAAAACAAGCGTTTTCAGACGCCCATCTGGACGCGGACCTGGTATGGGAGGAATTGGTAAAAAACAATTACATTGACCCCAACGGCATGATCCAGGCCGAATTCTACTCGCTTGATAAGTTTTCCAGCATGCTTTTACCTAAAAAGCTCAATGCCAAGAAAAAGGTAATTTATAACATCTTCCAAAAGGCCCTGGCAGAGAACAGGCCGAAGGTATTTTATATTTCCCTCAATTCAAACCTATTGCAGGGCGCTCATTACATGTCTTCAATAGAGATCGAACCGGGCGATCCTGTAACGATCCAATACAACCGCTCTGCTGTCGGTAGAAATAATGTCATTAGCCTTGTAGATAATAGATCAAGTGATGACGCCCAATCTTTCTGACCCCCGCCGCATACCATAAAAAGATAAGGTTATAGGCTTGCCTAAGTAGAATAAAATCAGTAAGATAACTCTATGAGAACTTTAATGTTTTTTTGCTTGTTATTGTTATGCATAACCCAAAGTGGTTGCGCCTTGTTGCAACTGCCTTTTGCTGCTGTTGGCGCTGCGGTCGGTCTAGCGGGTCAAGCGGCGCATTTTGGTATAGCTGCTGCTCCCTATGTCGCCCCTTTCTTTCTTTAGTTACCTTCATTAATAAAACTTGCCTAACTCAAAGGAATTGAGTAAGATAGCGCATAAATCAATCCGGGGCTATTTTTAAAGGAGACGCTATGAAATTAGCAAAATCTGTTTTTTCTCTGGTTCTTATTGTCGCAATTGCAATGTTCCAATCAGGATGTTCTCTTTTGGCTCCCGGAAGAACAAGTTTAATAGTTACATCTACGGAACCGGATGCGCAGATCTACATTAACGGCCAGTTTGCTGGTAAAGGCACTGGAAGCATGGATGTGCCTACAAATCAATCAGCTACCGTTATGGCTAAAAAGGATGGCTTTTTCCCCGCAACACAAACGGTTAGCACGCGCATGAGCACAACAGGCGTCCTGGATATTATAGGCGGCTGTTTATTCTTAATTCCGTTCTTTGGTCTTTTAGCGGCAGGTTCCAGTAAATTGGAAACTAATACCGTGAATTTAAACATGGCTAAACAGTAAGAAAGACAGTTTCGAGAGGGGCAATATGAATTTTCATATTGCCCCTTTTTCTTCCCATGAAAGATCATAATAGGCCACTGTTGATCACTCTTGTCTGCATTGTTAATTTCCTGGTGATCTTTATCACATGTTTAGGCCTTATGAGTGCTTCAGTTAGAGGGACCTTATTGGGGAATTATGGATGGTCATTTATACCCTATTTCTTAATTGGAGTTATATTTTCAATAATAGCTAGCTTGGGTTATTGGCATATGAAGCGGTGGGGGATTTATACTTTTTTAGCAATTATATTGATCTCAATCTGTATATTCCTTCTTTGGGCGCCCAAAGCGTCTTTTCTCTCGTATATTTTGCCCCAAATTATTTATTTAGCTGTTGGTTTGAAATATTATCGCCTATTATCTTAAAATTCAGATCTGATTAAAGGGACTATTAAGGTTTCGCTATGCCCAATCTTTTTGACCCCATCCAAGTCGGGGACTTAAACTTACCCAACCGCATCTTCATGGCGCCCTTAACTCGCTGCCGCGCCATTGACCGCCGTATCCCTAACGAACTGATGGCCGAATATTATGCCCAGCGCGCCGGCGCGGGCTTGATCTTCAGCGAAGCAACCTCTATAAGCCCTATGGGTGTCGGTTATCCGGACACACCGGGGATATGGTCAAAGGAACAAGTGGCAGGGTGGAAAGCCATCACATCCGCGGTGCACAATGAAGGCGGCAAGATGCTTTTACAGCTGTGGCATGTCGGACGCATTTCCGACCCTCTCTATCTAAACGGCGCCCTTCCCGTGGCGCCCAGCGCCATCAGGCCCGCCGGCCATGTCAGCCTGGTCCGTCCCCAGAAAGAATTCGTAACACCCCGCGCCCTTGAAACAAAAGAGCTCCCGGGGATCATTGAGGAATACCGCAAAGGGGCCCAAAACGCCAAAGAAGCGGGGTTCGATGCCGTTGAAATACACGGGGCCAACGGTTATTTACTGGACCAGTTCCTGCAGGACAGCACCAACAAGCGCGCCGATGCTTATGGCGGGCCTGTTGAGAACCGCGCGCGTTTGATGCTGGAAGTCGCGGATGCTGTTGTCTCGGTCTGGGGCCGGGGCAGGGTGGGGATGCATTTAGCGCCCAGGGGAGATGCCCATTCCATGGGGGATTCCAATCCATTGGCGACCTTTGGATATGTGGCCCGGGAGCTGGGCAAACGCAAGATCGCCTTTATCTGCGCGCGGGAATCCACAGGACCCGGCCGCATAGGCCCCCAGCTTAAAAAACTGTTCGGCGGCACCTATATCGCCAATGAGGGCTTCACCAAAGAAACTGCCCAGGCCGCCCTGGACGCGGGGGAGGCCGATGCCATTGCCTTCGGCAAGCTGTTCCTTGCCAATCCGGACCTTCCCCAGCGTTTTGCCGCCAATGCGCCCTTAAACACCCCTGATCCAAACACATTTTACGCGTCAGGGAAAGAAGGGTATACGAATTATCCTAGAGCATCAGCATTAAAACTTGCCTAAGTAGATAAAAATCAGTAGGATAGGAATGTGAAGAAGACGGCGAATAACCGTTAATGAAGACAACCTCGCAAGGGCTGTCTTTTTTATTTACTTAAAATAAGGAGGAATCATGAAGCAGGCTGTTATTTTATTATTTTGTGTGATTTTATCAGGATGCGTTGCAGTTGTTGTTCAGAAAGAAATTCAGGTTAGAAAAGATGCGAGTGGAAAAATTGTTGAGACCGTTGAAATCGAAAGGGCCACTCAACAGGGATCAATTTTGGGGGGAGTACAGTTTGATCATTTAAAAAGTAAAGAGACTGATCCTCAGCCAGCTGTGATCCATTAATGCCTTTCCAGTATCCACAACTTTTATATCCACCGATTTCCCGTGCGGCCTATAGTGATAGAATGGCTTGGTTAATGGCAGAACTATCCCTAACCGCTTATATTCCATTTGAAGAATCCCCGGAAAAGTTAGAAGAACTAAAAAATGAATTAAAAAAAGCTAATTTTGAGCTAGTTCATACTTTCAATGAGCAGGGTACACAGGCTTTTTTAGCAAAAAGAACGACAGATAACATTGCTGTATTGTCTTTTCGTGGCACAGAAGTTAATAGTTTTCGAGATATTTTAGCGGATTTAAATTTTCGTTTTTACCGAGATGATAAAGGAAGCAAAATAGACTCCGGTTTTAGAAGCGCCTTTTCATTCATTGAACAAGAAGTGATCCAAGAGACAAGAAATCTCCAAGATTATGCTCTATATATCACCGGCCATTCATTGGGAGGGGCCCTTGCATTAATGGCTGCATATAGCCTGAGTTCTAATTTAACAGACAAAAAAGATATTCTGGCTGCCTGCTACACTTTTGGTAGTCCGAGGGTGGGGGACAGTGAGTTTGGCGATAAGATAAAGATGCCCATCTACCGCATTGTCAATGCGGATGATATCGTGCCCAGGGTGCCCTTCCCTTTAGCAGTTGAAATATTTTATTGGGCAGGGTTCTTCTTAAAGAATAATATCCTAGGATTTATTTTTAATGTGAAAGGATGTTACGCTCACCATGGGGATCAGCGGTATTTAACTCAAGATATAAATAAGTTGCGAGTGATATCTAACCCGGGATTTATTGATGCCCGTTATAGGTGGTTACAGGCATGGAACATAAAACTTGGGGTAGGCAATCACTCTTGTAGTGATTATTGTGCAAAACTTGCCAAACATGCCCTTGATAGATTAGGAATAAAATAACAAAGAACGTTATGAATACAAAAAGAAGGTTTACACTGGTTGACATCATGAGAATATGTTTCATAATTCTATTTTATGCCTCAAATTTAATTCCCTCATTTGCCGGTCCTACCAACTTTGCCAAGACAAATTTTGCAGGGAAGACACCCCCCACAAAGGCTATTCCTGCAACTCCTGTAGCCAAAGTTATTGAAACGTCCGAAACGGCTGAAAGATATTTTTACGCTGACAATTACGAGGCAGCGGCCAAAATCTTTGAGCCATACGCAAAGAATGAAAAAGACCGGAATTATGCTTTATGGAACACTCAATTAGGTTCTGTTTACCTTGCCAAAGGGGATATCGAAAGAGCCTCGAGAAACTTTCTAAATGCTTTCTATTTAATGAACAATGTGACGGCTTTTAAAGAGTTGGAAAATAAAGCCATGGGTTTGACTGGATCTGAAGATAAAAAAGCCTACAAAGGCGACCCGTACGAGAAGATATACAACTCATTTTATACTGGCTTATTATTATACAAGCAGGGGGATATAGAGAACGCTCGTGCCGCATTTAAAAATGGTATTTTAAGTGGATCCGACGTTTCGGGTGAGCTTTATAAAAGCAATGAGCCGTTGCTATATTTATTTGCCTCCAGGATGGAATTCCTATCCGGTGACAATAGCATGGGGGAGGCGTATCTGGAGCAAGCCAAGGATGCGTATTGCAAAACACGTCCCATAAACAGAGATACTGTTTCAAAAGAACAATTTTACCGGGATCAGCTCAAAAACAACCGAGATGAGTTAAACAAACTAGTTAAGGCGAATACCAAAAAAAACAAAACTTTCGATAAATCAAAATTAAGTAAAAAGGCTCGGAAACAATTTGATATGATTAGTAACGCAATGGATGAATCCGAACAAAGGGTTAATGGAAATGTACAAGAGAGAGAAAAGAATAATGCTGCTATTAATACCGATGGCCTTAAAGATTTTGTTAAAAAAGATATAAATACATTCTTAATTATTGAAACCGGCCGGGGGCCAATAAAGCAACGGGCAGGCAAGTATGGAGAAATGGCTATTTTTAGACAAGAACCAGATGACATTGATGCATTCAAAATACTTATCGATGGGGGATCTGTCAACATACAGCCTGTGGTTGCCGATACCTATTACCAGGCAACAACACGTGGCGGACGAAAAATGGATGCCATTCTAAAGGGTAAGGCTCATTTTAAAGATGAATCTGCAAATACTTCAAAAGCCATGTTCAATACCTCACTTAGTATTTTGGAGCAAGCCAATCGGAATAATCCAAATAATGATCCTTATGTAGCTGGCGCATACCTGGCCGTTGCCGGTGCTTGTGCTATTTTTGGATTAGGATCAGCCATTGTAAGCAGTGCTACTAATCCAGCAGCAGATATACGGCATTGGGGACTATTGCCAGGCCAAATTTGGGTAATACCTTTAAGATTATCCCCAGGTACTCATAGAATTGAAATAAAGCCCATGAATAACAACAATCCGATACTCCCAGATCAGGTTAAAACCCTGGAAGTAAATATTAATTCCAAGGATAGTATTAATTTTGTTCGTTTTCCGCCTTACCATGCACCAATTCAAAGCGTTAAAGTTCAAGATAATACTCAAAGTAATAATAGAATGGGCATGGTTGCTGCAGCCAGTTATGATAATGAAGCTGCCGCTAAAGAAGGCGTGACTGATTGCGCAACATATGGGTCTAAATTTATGCAGGCCTCTAATTTCATTCCAATTAAAGCTATTGTAGATAATGGAATTAGGGAGATTGCAGAAAATTTAAAGACAAATCAATGTTCTAATCCGTTGCAATTTAATGACGGTAAATTTTACGTATTAAAGGGCGTCAATAACAATTAGTCGAAAGGACCGCGTATGATGTTTTTGTTTTTGGTATGTACTGTTCTTCTGTTTTTTCCAGGCTGCGCTACAGCTCCGGTTTCTCATAGCCAAGTTATTATGCCGGATGACGATGACGGGTTAGGAGGGACGGGCATTGATTCAGAAGATGTACGCACAGCTTCTAGAAAAATGGCTATCTCTATCCTGGAAGTTCCTGAGATCATGAAAGCCCAAGGTGTGCCACGCATTGCCTTGTTACCTGTAAAAAATTCAACTCGCTTTATCATTAATAAAGATATTCTCACGCAAAAAATACGCATTGAGTTGAATAAAAATGCAGCGGGAAAGGTTAGGTTTCTGGCCCGAGATCGTATGGATGATATTCTTAAAGAACGCCAGGGAAAGAGAGAGGGCTTAACTACTTCCACCAAAGAGGCTGACTTATTGGGAGTGGATTTCTTTCTTACAGGGGAATTGACCGGAATATCCAAAGGCGCGGATGGAAGACGTTCAGATTATGTTCTCATGTCTTTCCAGTTAATCGACTCCGAAACAAGCGATATTATCTGGGAAGATTCATATGAATTCAAGAAAGTAGGGACTGCCGGCGTCGTGTATCAATAAATTTATAGAGAAAGAGGTAGCTATGCTTAAAAGAATATTTGCTGTCATTTTGGGAGTAGGATTGCTTCAAGGTTGTGCGGCTGGTCCCTATAAACCAGTTCGTTATGATGTGAATCAAGACCTTGAACGTCAATTTAATATAGTTATTATGGACAAAGAACTGGACAATCAATTTGCAAAAAAGAGGGTAGTTATATTGGGGGAGAGGGCTGATTTCACAGAAGACGGACGTTTAAAAGTGCTCTGTGAGATCAGGAATATGAAAAAAGGCCTGTTAAGGATCCAAATACAGACCGTATTTAAAGATGCGGGTGACTTTTCAATAGAACAAGACACTCCTTGGGAACTTGTACTGATCCCCAGCTTTGGAACTTACACATACACAACAACAGCTCTCAACATAAAAGCGAAGAAATATACGATTCGTATTCGTGAAGCCAAATAAAAGGTGGTCACAATGAAATTCTCCTGGTTGATTGTTTGTGTTACCTCCCTAAGCTTAGGTACCGCTTATGCCGATACAAGCGAAAAGTATGTTTACGAACAAAAAGCTGTAGGAGTTAAAGAAAAGCCTGTTAGGGTTAAAATTGCTATTTCTAGATTTGAACCTTCCCTGGAAATTCAAGACAGCCTATTTAATCCACAAAAGCAGGGTACAAATGAAAAGAATGAAGCGAAGACCATTAACGTGAAAGTAGATGATGCTCTTGCTGTGCTAGAGGCCGAAAACAGAAAAGAGGATAAGTATTCGGATGCGGATCTCCTGGTTGGACTTTTGACCGATAAGTTAAAAAGGAGCAATTTCTTTGATGTGGTAGAAAGGCAAGATATAAACCAAATAATAAGAGAAATAAACTTTGAGAAGAGTAATTGGGTCAAGCAGGATAATGTCAATAAGCTGGTGAATATTTCAGGAATACAGTACCTGGTATCAGGAAAGTTATTAATGAATAGGGATGGCCATAGGGTTGGCTCAAGCCGGTATATGTTAAGTTTAAGGTTATATAATGTTAATACTGGAGAGACCCTTGCCACATCCACAGGTGAACATGAGAATTTAGAGGGGGTTGTTGAAGAGGCTGTGAAAAACATGACTGGTGAAATCCATAGCCTGCCCTGGACCTGCCGGATCGCAAAAGTAGAAGGGGGCATAGCTTTTATTAATGCCGGTTTTTCAGACAATCTGCAAAAAGGCTATGTTTTCTCTATTATCAAAATAGGCGAAAGCATCAAAGATCCAGTGACACAATCTACTTTAGGTTTTAATAAGGAAGAAATAGGCAAGGTTCGCATAGAAGAGATATTGGAAAATAATTTATCCAAAGTAAAAATTATTAGCCAGAAAAAGGCTCTCGCAGTTGGAGATATCGTTTCTGCTAAGGCTCCAAATCTAAGGACAGATGAAATTAAGAAATGGAATGAAATATTCAAATAAAAAAGAGTTTATGAAATTTAAAGTATGATATTTTTCAACCAGGCAAAATATATAAAAGAATGTGTTTGTAGGGTTATTATTCATAATGTTGGTAATAGTCTTTTTGTAGGATCCGGATTTTTTATTAAGAAAAATTTATTTCTAACATGTTTTCATGTAGTTTTTTCATCGGAGTTAAAAAATTTAAGAAAAAATCCTCAATTTATATTACTTACAGAACCAAATGAACATGCAAAACTAAAGGAATTTTTTAGAAAAACCGTTATAAAAATAGAAATTGAATTAACTGATGGCCAAAGAGTGGAGGCTAATTTAAAGGATTTTGATGAAAAATACGACGTTGCTTTATTAGAAATCAATCCTAATTCACATAAAATAAAAGTTTGTCATTTAGAATTTAACCCTCGATTAACCATTGGAAGTTATTTATCTTTCGGAGGTTTTCCCGTACATTATGATTATCCTATTGATAAGGCTCCATTTGCTTTTAATGAAGGAGTATTGTCCACATTAGTTAATACAACTATAGGTGGAGATAAATACGAGCATCTTCAATTAAATAGCATTAACTTGGGTGGAAATAGTGGCGGCCCATTATTTTTCAAAAACAGTTGGAAAATAATTGGAATCATTAATGGAAATATGAACTGGGGAAGAGATGATCTTGCATTAGTTACCCCAAACGGTATAGTTTCAGGAAGCTTAAGAACACCGCTCAGTATTGCGTACGCGACACCTCTTAAAATGCTGAAGGAAAAAAGCAATATTCTAAATATGTGTTAACCCTTTCATAGCTTCCTATAATATATGTTATGTTAAGTATTTATATAGGAAATCCAGCCTTTAGGCAATAAAAAGCCCCCCGGTCTCCCGGAGGGCTTTTTTCACACCGCCTTACTTTAATTAAACAAGTTTCAGGAGCCTGAGGGCCATTAAATCCATCGATGAATGGTCTTTGGACGCCCTGACAGCCCTGTATATTTCCCGTTTAAGGAGTATCTTCGAGAACGGATAGCGCCTCAAATGTTCCGGCATGTTCTTATCATACCCGAAATCGATCATGTCAAGGCCGAACTTCCGGAAATCACTGATAAATAAAGGGATTTCCCGGACATTGTTCATCACAATGGTCATATGCCCGCTTATTTTTAAACCGGTCTTGTGCGCCTGCCTGGCTTCCCTGAGCTTCTGGATGTTCTTAAGAACGACGTCCCATTTAGAGCCCCTGTTGACCAGTTCATGCGTCTTTTTTGTGGCGGCATTCAAGGAAATATATATAAAAGAAGAATTGAGGGCGATCTTCTCCGCCCATTCATCGCTGATGAGAAGGCCGTTCGTTAAGAAGAACGGTTCTTTATTCCTGGAAGCAAGGTATTCATAGAACGCCCTTGCGTTGGGGATGGCAAGCGGTTCGCCGCCCTGGATCTCGATGGATCGAAAAGGCCCAAGGTCGACATTCTCCATTAATTTCTTATGGTCCAGCACCGTCTTACTTTTATGGTCCTGCCAGCACATGATGCAGCTGATATTGCATAATTCCCCGAATTCGATCTTTAATTTCCTCAGATCGGCGGAATAATCGAACGCGGCCCTCTTTGGGGCGCCCTGCCCCCCTTCTTTATCGATCAGGGAGCATTTGTCATAACATTCCAACTCCCCGGCCAATGACTTTCGGCGTAACTCTTGTATTGTGGCGTTATTATAAATAGTCCTTAGCGTTTCCCGGTTGATATTCCCTATAACAGAAGGCTTCTTATGGCAACAGGCGTACACATTCCCCTGCGGGTCTATGAAGACGCTGTCCCATAAGAAGGGACAATAGGTCCCTTTTTTGTCCAATGGCACCTTATTTCTTGCCGCAGCAGCTCATCAGGTTGCACTTGTCATATTTGCTTAAATAGATCCCCCAGCAGGCGATCACCACGTAAACATAGTTCTGGGAAACCACACTGAAGTTCTTGAGGAGCATCATCCCGACCCCCAGGGAGATCAGCACAAAAGCGGTGAATATCCAGGCCGCCCTGAGCTTTACGCCGGCCAACAACCATACTGCGATGAGGGCTTCGGCAAACGGCAAAACATTGATATACAGCGTCAAAAAGAAGCCGGGCAAAGGCGTGTTTTTAAGCAGGCCCGTCATGCCCGCGCTATAAACGCCCAAACCGTTTGAAAATTTAAAGTACGCGGCCGCACCGAACACCAAGGCCGCGGCGATCCTCAGGACCAGCGAGATCCAGCATTCTTCCGGGTGATTTTTGTCGATCATAGAACCTCCGTTTTAAGGGTTAACTTCCTTTGTCAATCCCGCCCTTCATTTCCTTATACCTGCCGCAGTGCGTGCAGGGGATGTCCTCCCTCTCCTCTTTTTCGCCCAGCAGCATCGCCCTGGCGTAATTCATCCTTTCGTTATTCAAGATGCCGGCCAGGTCCTCCTTGAACGCGTTCCCGTAATCCCCCCAATGGTTCACGCAACATCCCAACACCCTGCCGTCCGCATTGATCTGGGGCTGGAGCCATAGTTGAGAGCATATTGTCTTGTTCAAGTAGAACTTCCCGTATTTCTCCTGGTATTCTTTCCTGCTGGCAACCCCCATCCCTGACAATGCCCCGACCCGGTCTTTGTCTTTTACCGGGGAAAAATCGTCCCACGCGAGCTTCAAAGAAAATTCCATGCCGAGTTTGCGCGCCATCAGCCTGGCCAGGGGGATCTCGTGTTCATTATGCCCGAACGCGATGAATTGCCAGCGCAATTTAGGCAAGGCCGACCGGTACTTGGCCTTGAATTCATTGATCTTCCTGATATTGGCCATGACGGCCTCGAAATCACCGCCCTTCCTGTAAATTTTATAGGTTTCAGCGCTGGCCCCATCGATCGAACACGTGATAAAGCCGAACTGGTACTTCACGACCCCCTCAAGCATTTCCTCGCTGACCGTGTTGAGATTAACGCCGTTGGCGGCGTTTAAAACAATGTTCTTTTCATGCGCATACTGGGCGATCTTGGGCAGGTCGCGGTTCAAAAAGATCTCGCCCCAATTGCTTAACTCAATGTCGCGGATCCACGGATTGGGGTCCACGATCTTCTTAAAATCCTCGAATTTAAGGATCTTGGACCCGAGGGTTTTATTGATCCAGCCCTTGGCGGTTGAACAGGACGGGCATTTCAATTGGCAGACCGTTGAAGCGTCCAGCCGTATTTTAGACGGTTTGATCTTCATAAATAAAACCAGGGAAAAACCTGTCCATGAGGGGCTTGCAATGCAAATTCACTCTTGAAACGAGATAATCCCTGTCAATTTTAAATAAGATATCGTTGGGATATTGGACATTCTTATTCAGGTGGGACCTTGTGGGATCTAAATTCCTGGCCGGTATATTAAGAAAATCCGCGATCTTGTCCGTTTGGCTGCCGATCTCAGCGGTCCTGACCACCAGGATCCTGGACTCCGGCACGATCGCAAGCGCTTCATTACTGACCCTCGCCCAATAGGATAAAAGATGGTCCAGGGGATAAAACCCGTTTTCATAAAGAAACACCTCTTCTTTGGGGTATTGATACGGCCCCTTTCCAAAGAGCACATCCAGGAATCTTCTATCCTCACTGGGGACCCTGGAATATTCAAGAAGACGCAGGAGATTAATGAACGCATTTAACCAGGAATAGCAGTCCCTGACCATAAGGATGAACTTGGTGTCCGGGAATTCATCTTTAAGGATACCAAGTTGCCAGGTATTCAAAAAAGATGAATTGAATTCCAATTGTTTCGTATTGTCCAAATAAAGGACATATTTCCTGAAATCCTGCCGGTTTATGCGGCCATTGTGCAACGCCAGGATTATGGCGATCAATTTTTTGGCGTATGGTTCGTGCAGGGATTTATAGCAGGGAGAAAGGATCCCCGCCATCGAAGCGGTCCCCGATCTTGGCGGGCCAATGCAATATGCATGAAATTTTCTTTTCATACTATTTTATGGGAAATGTCTATCACCTTGTAGTTGAGCCGCAGGTTCCCTTCATTGCAATTGGCGCAGCAGGAATTGCGGCTCTTGTCCGACGCGCAGTTGCCGGCAAAGGTGGAATACGCCTCCTCCTTCATGATCTCCTCTATGCTCTGCCCGTTGGCATTGCCCAGCCGGAATTTCTCGACATCTTTGCCCACCACATAGCAGCAAGGGATCACGGTGCCGTCCGAATTGACCACCAGCTCCTCGGCGGGCTTGGGACAGGTCTTAAGCTCCTGCGCCCCGGCGTACCGGTTATAGCCGTCGTTCCTGGGCAGCAAATGGTCCCATTTTGACCTCTTGATCAGCACTGTCTTGAGCCGCAGCTTGTCCACTTTCAATTTTCTCGCCAGGGCCTCGATATCGGCCACCTCGTGCTCATTATGGCTCATGATGATAAATTGCAGTTCGATCTCCGGCCCCCTCCCGGCCTCGTCCCGGATGGCGACCAGCCGCTCGATGTTCTTGACGACCGTATTGAAATTCCCACCGATCCTAAATTGCTTATACGTGCCTGCCGAGGCCCCATCCAAGGAAATGCTCACATAATCCAGCCCGGAATTGACCATGGCGCGGGCCTTGGCTTCGGTCAACAAAGTGCCGTTGGTGGCCAGCTTGACGTACTTGATCCCCATTTGCTTGGCGTATTTGACCATGGCGAAGGTCGAGCGGTTAAGCAGGGGTTCGCCGTAGTTGTAGAGACTGATGTGGCTGATGCGGCCGGCATTGCTGTTGAGCAGTTTGATAAAAGTTTTCAGGGACATGTCGGTCTTGGTCCGGCCGTCCTGGTGGGAAAAACAGGTGGTGCATTTGAGGTTGCACCGGTTGGTGGTCTCGATCATCAGGCCGATCTGGCGCATGTGGTCTCTTGCCCGTAATTTGCCTTGAGGGTCTTCTTGCACATCCAGCACGGGTCTTTGCCTTCAACGGCATTGTTGGTAAATTGGAAATATCCATCGGAGACAACGATATCGCACAGGTCCTGCTGGAACACATTGCCCCAGGAAGCCCCGGAATCGTCCTGGAAACAGCAGAAAACCAGATTGCCGCTGGGATTGACGCGCAAATAGTTCCTGGGGATGGAACATCCCTTGCCGTTGGGATGGAACATGGTCCTGAAACGGTCGCGGTAGCCGTTTTTGTCCGATGCCAGCCGCTTGAGGATATCCACCGCGCTTTTGCCTTTGAGCTCATCGAAAAAGGGCGAGAGCCTGACTTTGATCTTGTGCCTGGCGCATTCTTTCAGGATCAAAATGGCTTCATTGAAATAAAAGTCGGTCAGTTGCTCGTCGGAGAACAGGTAACGGTCGGTCCTTTTCTCGATCATTTGCTTGATCATGGTGGTGTCCACCAGGGTGAAGGACATGGAATCGCTGTAGGGCGCGAACAAGGGCACCATGCGGTGCAGGCCCTTGAAATTGTCCGGCCTTATGGTGACATTGATGTGCGGCGGCCGGCCGGCTTGCGCCAGCATTTGTATCGACTTCATTGAGACTTCGAACGCCCCCACCTTCCCCCGGATCTTGTCATGAAGGTCCGGGTCATCCGAATCCATGGAGATGTCCACCACATCGATATAGGACATGAGCTCCTTGAGCCGGTCCGGCTCAAGATACCCGTTGGTCGATAAAGATACCTTCAACCCGTTATCTTTGATGAATTCCAGGCTTTCCTTGATCTCGGGCAGCATGGTCGGCTCACCTCCGGTCAGGGAGATGGTCCTGACGCCAACGACCCTGGCCCGCTGGATCAACCCTTTGAACGTGCCTTTGGGCAAAGCCAGGGTCTGCTTTTTCCAGCTGCACATTTCACAGAACAAATTGCATTCCGTATCCAGCCGGATCTTCATACTGTCGATGTCGCAGGCTACATCCAGCAGCCGGGCGGTCGCTTGCGCGCCCTGCATGGGATATGGATAAACGGACCCGGGCTTGCCGGCGCAGGCAATGATCTTTTCGATCAATTCCTGGTCGGACATGGCCTCATTTACCGGCTCAACGTATTTGCTGAAATATTCCGCCCGCTTCTTTTGCTCCCCGTCCGAGGTCCTGGGGAAGATCATGGTGGGAGCGCCGGTCAACAGCGCATTATTGACCGAATTATACCCGCCCATGGAAATAGACAGATCGGCCGCGTTCACATACCGCACAAAATCCCCATCGAACCGGGTCATGGCGATGTCTTTCTGCGCCCGAGCCTTCTGTTCCAATTCAGCGTATTTGGCCGGGTCAATATTGGGGCCGGTGGTGATGAGGAAAGAACTTGGGAATTTCTTGTCCAGCAAGCTTTTTATGCCGATCAGGCGCTGGACGAGTTTTTCCCCGTCAATGCCTCCCCCGGCGCTGATGACGATCCATTTACGGTCCGCCACATTGAATTTCCGGCGGATGGCCTCCCTGTCCCCCAGGTCTTTCTTTTGGTGCGAAACCACCCTGCCCGTAAAGAACAGCTTGTTGGTCAGCTCTTCTGTTTGCTCGAAACCGGTCATGAACCCCATTTGCTTGTCCGAGTGGACCAAAACCCCGTCGAAAGGCTTTAAATGCCGGCGGAGCTCCTGGACATTGACCTCCTGGTCTATGATGTCCCGCACGGACGAATATATGCGGCAGTCATCTTTCTTTAGAAGTTCGATAAAAGAGGAAATTTCTTTGGCCAGCGATCCCCTGCCAAATGGAAAATGCTCGAATACGGCCACATCCGGCTTGAATTTCTCACGGATCTTGTTCAAGATCGCGGCCCTTTTCCTGAAGGCGGCGTCAACGCCTTCACCGGCCTTTAACCCCGAGAACAATCCGTGCTCCGCCTCAAAAAAAGGCAGGTCAAGGACGGTGGCATACTCCTGGATGCCCGGCTCCGGCTGCTTCCTGCCGCTGTTGATGACCACAATGTCGCAATGGTCGATCTCTTTGAGCGCCTTGCAAATGACCGCGATCCGCGTGCCGTGGCCCAGGCCGCCAAAGTGATGGTAATAAAAAAGGATCCTTCCCCTACGCTCTAGCATATTTTTCCCGCAAGACGGCGCACACATACTGGAGCTGCTCGCCGGTCATGCCCGCGAAACACGGCAATAACAACACCTTGCCGCCATATCCCAGTTTGGTCTCGATGCTTTCTTTGAGCAAACTGGCCTTTAAGGTTTCCGGGTCATCCACAATGATGAAATAATCCCGGTAAACGGCATAACTGCCTTGCAGAGGCACCGGCTTTTTTATATCGCGTTCGGTAAGGCAGGCATCATACTGGCCGGCGATCTGCCGTTTTCGTTCATTGATGCTGCCGAGGAACGGCAGTTTTTTACGCACAATGGCCGCCTGTATGGCATCCATGGTGCAGGGCGTCCTCCTGCTCTCCAGCGCGGCTTTGGTGCCGCTGTCGGGAACAAGGTATTCCTGTATTTTCCTGTAAAGGGCCTCATCGTTGAGCACAATAAGGCCGGCGTCGCCGATCCCGCCCAAATTCTTGGACGTATGCAGACTGAAACACCCGGCAATACCGAAGGTCCCGGCTTTTTTCCCTTTGATGTGCGCACCGTGGGCCTGGCTGGCGTCTTCGACCAGGGCTATTTTACGTTGTTCGCAGATGCGGCGGATCTTTTCCATATCACAACAAAATCCGTGGATATGGACCGGGATGACGGCTTTTGTTCTGGAGGTTATTTTGCCTTCGATGAGATCGGGATCGATGGTCAAATCATCGGTCTTGACATCGACACGCACCGGCTTGGCGCCGAGATTGGTGACCGCAAGGTAGGTGGCGGCATAGGTGTAGGCCGGCACAAGGACCTCATCCCCCTCCCGCACACCTAAAGCGGTCAGGGACAACTGCAGGGCGGTCGTGCCGGAATCGACCGCGATGGCGAATTTGGCCTGGAAATACCGGGCGAGTTCGATCTCGACACCGGCGACGTACCGTTCATGTTCTCCCTGGTTCTTAAACCGCATGACACGGCCGATCTCAAGGAGAATGTCTTTTTTGAGATCCTCAGGGATCAGCGAATAGTCTGTGTACGGGACATGCATCAGGACCTCTTGCGGCAGTCATGGATGGCCGCTCTTAACCCGGTGACCGCGAGAACACTGCAATGTTTCTTTGTTTCGGGCAACCCGCCCAATTGCGAGAGCACATCCGCGCCGGTGATGCCCTCCGCCTCTTTCAAGGTCTTTCCTTCGGCCATTTTGGTCATTGCCACGCTCGAGGCAATGGCCGCTACACAGCCGAACGTCCTGAATTTAATGTCCTGGATCCTGCCGTCTTTGACCTTCAGGAATACTTCGATGGTATTGGTGTTGGCGGCATCCTCGAAATAGCCATAGCCGTCCGAGCCCTCAATGGTCCCGGCATTGTGCGGTTTTCGAAAGAATTTCATGACCGTTTCAGTATACATATCGGGACCCGGCCGGGCTTATCTTCCTAAGCCCCCTGACCGCCATAGTAACCCTACGGATAGTATAATCGATTTCAGCCCCTGTTGTAAGCCTGGAAAGTGTGAACCGGACCGCGCTGACCGAGGCGGGTTCTGCTGAAGAACAGGCCGCGCCGGTCGATACGGCGATGCCGTCCGCATCGAGCAAGAAAAGCAAACTTTCCCCCTTGATGCCTTCAAATGAGACACTGACATTATTGCACAATCTCTGTGTCTTCGACCCATTGAGCGCGGTGCCCGGGATGGCCAATAGTCCTTCCATCAGCCTGTTGCGCAGGGCCATCATTTTCTTTATATGGCGCGGCTGCGCCAGTTCGATGGCTTTGGCAAAGCCGGCTATGCCGGGAATATTTTCTGTTCCTGCCCGCTCCCCCGATTCCTGCCCTCCCCCGTATATCAACGGCGGGCAAAACGCCCCCTTGCGGACAAATAATGCCCCCACCCCTTTGGGACCGTGGAGCTTATGCGCGGAAAAACTGGCAAAGGTGAAGCCGGACTTTCTAACGTCGATCCTGGCCTTGGTCAAACTCTGCACGCAATCGCAATGGAACGCAATGGCCTTCTTCCTGCAAAGGCTTCCAATGAGATCCACCGGCTGGATGGCGCCGAACTCATTGTTGGCATGCATGACAGTCACCAGCGCCGTGTCTTTCCTGATGGCTTTCCTGATGTCCTCAACGGACACAATGCCATCCGGGCCGGCTTCAATGCGGGTGACTTTATACCCTTCGCGCTCCTGCATGGCCCGCAGCGTTTCGCCCACCGAAGGATGCTCTACGGCCGAGGCGATAATGTGTTTTTTACGGGATGGACCGCGCAGATGCCCCCTGAGGGCCATATTATTGGATTCCGACCCTCCGGAGGTGAATACGACCTCCTCCGGCGCTGCGTTGATGGCGCGGGCCAGGACCATCCGCGCCTGTTCCAGCGCTTTTTTCGCCCTTGCGCCCGGCCCATGAAGGGACGAGGCATTGCCGTATTCTTTGGTAAAATACGGCCCCATGGCCTTAAGGACCCTTGGATCCAGCCGTGTCGTCGCCGCATTATCAAGATAAACGTTCATAGAGACATGAGCCACCACAAAAATGGGGTGTAGCTGGACAAACACCCCATGAACAGGAACGGGGAAAAAGGAACGCGATCATCGGATTTGGCAATATGCTTTGTTCCGCTGGACAGGATGAGGGCAAGGAGCGGGTACATGACCACGATGCCTGCGTAAATCAGCAAATGATTCCATAAGAAGAATTCAGGCGCAAATTTGTAACGCAGGAAAAACCCGATGGCGAACGCGGTCACGGCAACGGCCTTGTTCTGGATGAGCGTCTTGATCGTTTTGCCCAGGCAGAGATTGATGACGTAAATGGTCACAAAAGACAGGACGCCGTACCGGTACAGCCCGAACATGCGAAACACGGGAAAGGTGAGCCACGAAATGAAAAATGTCACCGCGATCGCCCCGCTGGGTTTGTATTCTTCCACGGCCTTGCGGACATTGTCCGTAACGGTCTTGGGATCGGCAAAAAAATGCTTGAGCAGCGACAGGCCGAGATAAATAAGGGCTATGATGAACGAATTGACAAAAAGCGCGATGCTGGGCAGGAAGATCTTTGATTCATATCCGGTAACCGGCATCAGGAACGAAAGAAGGACAAAAAGTTTCGCGTCCCCCCCGCGCCAAAGATCATATTTATAAAAAGCCAGCGCGATAATGACCGCGAAACCGGTGCTCACCATCTGCAGCATGGAGAATTTATCCGCGAACGCTTTGACGATGGTGAGAGCGACCGCCAGGATGGCGATAATGACCAGGTGATTATTCCTGATCTTTTTATGCTGCAGGTCGGTGATCGTGGTGAAAATGCCCGTAATGATCACCAGCACAAAAAAAAGAACCCTGTAAATGATGTTATCGGACACCATATGTACGGACAGAGCATTCCTTGTCCGTAAATCCTTTCTTGAAATCATAGACCGGGTCTTTGCCGTTGTTGCCCGTCCCCAATACCAACCGGGAAAAGCCCTTTGACTTGAACTGCGCGATCATGTCCGATATCATCAAATGCTTGGCGTAGCGCCCATACCCCTCTTCGGACATGCCCCCGTAGGTCATGAACACATCGCCCGCATCCTGCAGCAACAGCGACACCGCAAGCACCTTGTCCGCGTCCCGCACCACGGCCATGACCAGGCGGTCCTTTAAAACCCCGGCCATGCGGTCGAAAAACGCATGGTCTTTGGGCTGCAGGCCCTTTTGCTCCTGGTGGGTTTTATAAAGCCCATAAAAGGCCTTGAGGTATCGGGCATCGCCGGTATATATGACATCGAGCCCGCTTTCTTGCGCCCTGCGTATGCAGCGGCGGTGCTGCTTGGTGATGGCCGAGACGAGCTCTTCCTCCGGGCGGGCCAGGCCAATGAACACGAACGGTTCTTCCTTGAGCAATTCGCCGACTTTAACGGTATTTAAGAACGGGTGGTTCCTGATCTGGTACCTGCTTACCCCCTGGCCGCGCAGGTATTCTGTCAGCGCGCCGGCGGCACCGGAACAAAAATCCCCATCCAGGCAATTGGTGATGACCCCTCCGTAGTGCAGCCCGCTGACCGTATCCTGCGCCCGGTTGAAAACGAACGCCGCGGCATGGGGGCCCTTGCGGTAAACGAACAATTGCGGGGCCGGGCAGTATAATGCGGAAAAATCCCTGGAACAGAAGACCGTGCTGATCCCCGTTCCCGCCAGGCAGGAATCCCATTCATTTGGCTTGATGCACACCTGACAGGTCATTTTGCGGTATTTTAAATTTACGTTCCGGTGAGGACAACGCATTGTGGATCAGCGTGAACGGCATGGCGTCCATCTCGATCATGGTCGTGACGTCTTCCGGGGGAACGTAATCGCCGGTTTTGGTGTCCAGGCAGAAACACAGCCTCCTGCAGTTGGCCCCCGGCCGGGTCAACTGACAGGCCGTTTTCACGTCCTGGCACACTTTGTAGTTGAGGAAAGTATCTATTTTTTTGACATCGATGCCGGTATCGATGTGTCCAAGGTAGAACTTCTTGACCAGGGCCTGGTCACTGGCATACATGACCGACCGGCACGCGTAGGCTTTGCCATCGGGCATGAAGAAAGCGGCCCTTCCCATCTGGCAGGAATTCTTGTTGTCGAAAAATTCCCCGCGGTCGCGGCTGGCCACCCTCTCGATGGCTTCGCTGATGGGGTGGATCTGGAAATTGCGGCGCCCGGTTTTCAACAGCCGGAAATACAGCTGGGCTATTTTGTTGATGCTCTCCTTATAGGCCAGGACCTGCTCCCTGGTCCAGTGTATCCCCAAGGTCGGGACCAGGCGCACCCGGTTGAAGCCGTTATCAAAAAATTCTTCCACCCGTTTGTCAAAACCCTCGGCCATGGTGGGATGGACCACGCAATTGACGCCCACCTCCCCGTAATGTTCCCTGTACAGCTCGATGTTCTTGAGGATGCGGTCGAAGGTGGCCCTTTTATTGATCCTGAACTTATTGTGCTCGAACTGCAGCCCGTCGAGGCTGAAGATCAGCTTGATCCCGTCCTCTTTGAAACGCGCCAGCATCTCTTCATCGACCAGGATGCCGTTGGTGTTGATCTCCTTGACCTCGACCTTTTTGCCAACGCTCAACGGTTTCAGGAGGTCCTTGAACCCGTACAGCAGCTGCGCGTTCATGGTCGGCTCCCCGCCGAAAAAGCTGATCTGTTTGTCTTGCCCCTCCTCCTCCATGAACCAGCGCACGATCTTCTCGAACCGCGGACGGTCCATGAACACATTGTCTTTCTTGGTGACAAAGCAATAATCGCAGTCGATATTGCACTTGGTGTTGAGGTAAATGATCAGGCCGTTCATCATGGCGCGACCCTCGCGGGGCTAAGGACATTGCTGATGGCCTGGTACGCGATAGTATCGATCTCGAATATTTTGTCGATGTCCTGCTGGGAAGCCAGCCCCCGCGTGGTCGTATCGAAGATGCGGCGGCAGCAGAATTTGGTCCCGTCCGGGCATGATCTGGAAAGCAATGACGCCATCTTCGCGAGGTCCACGCCGGTATCGATATGGCCGATGCAGAATTGTTCCATCAACTCGGAACGGTAATTCATGACCATGGTGCACCCGTAGGCCTTGCCGTCGGGCATGAACACCGGCTCGCTGCCCAGGTGGCAGGAGGTCGCGCCGTCAAAGACCTCGTTGTTGAGCACTCTCTGGGCGTCCCTTTGGAAGGGGTGGATCTTGATGTCGTCGCGGCCGGTCTTGAGGAATTTCATGTAAAACCGCACGATCTTATCGATGCTCTCGCGGTATGCCTGCACCTGCTCCCCGCTCCAGGACAGGCCGAATACAGGGTGTATCTGCACTTCCCGGAAGCCCGCGTGGATGAATGCCATGACCCTCTTGTCCAGGTCTTTGGACATTTCCGGGTGGACGGTGCATTTGATGCGCGGGGTGTGGTAAAGTTCCCTATAAAGCCCGAGGTTCTTGAGGATGCGGTCGAAGGTGGCCCTTTTATGGATGCGGTGCCGGTTGTGCTCGAATTCCAGCCCATCGAGGCTGAATGCCAGCTTGATCCCTTCTTCCTTGAAGCTTTTGATCATGGCTTCATCGACGATGATGCCGTTGGTGGGGATGTCCCTGATGACGATCGGCTTGCCGGCAGGATTGGTCCCGCGCAGGAGGTCCTTGAGCCCCACCAGCAGGCTGGCGCTCAACGTGGGTTCCCCGCCGAAAAAGTTTATGTATTTACGCTCCCCGCCCTGTTCCATGAACCAGCGCAGGATCTTCTCGAAATGCGGGCGGGACAGGAACGAATTCTTCTTATCGACAAAACAATAGTCGCAATCGATGTTGCACTTGATGTTCAAATAAATGGTTATCGATTCCATGCCAGGGCCTCATTGAGCGACAAAAAAGTGGCGGCGTCGATCTCGAACATGGTCGCGATATTTTCCGGGGAAAAGAATTCCCCGGTCCTGGTGTTGACGCAAAGGCATATTTTCCTGCAACAGGCCCCCGGGACCGTTCGCGTGCAGTCCGTGCGCACATCCTGGCACACTTTGTAGTTTAAGAACGACCCCATCTTCCGGACATCCACGCCGGTATCGATATGCCCGATGCGGAACTTTTCCATCAGCTCCGGGGTGTAATGCATGACCGCCGTGCACGCGTACGCCTTGCCATCCGGCATGAACACAGGTTCGCTCCCAAGGCCGCAACCGGCCCTGTTGTCAAAAACCTCGCCGTTCAATACCCTGTCCATGTCCTTCTTAAGCGGGTGGATCTGGATATTGTGGCTTCCCGCCTTAAGGAAATTCAAATAGAACCGCGTTATCCTGTCAATACTCTCCCTGTACGACCGGGCCTGTTCCCTGCTCCAGGGCAGGCCAAGCACCGGGAGTATATGTATGCTGCGGAATCCCTTATTGAGAAGCCCCGCGACCCTCTTGTCAAGGCCCTCGGCCATTTCCGGGTGGACCGTGCACTTGATGCCGGGCATCCCGTTATGTTTTTTATAAAGCTCGATATTGCCCAGGATCCGGTCGAACGTGGCCCTTTTATTGATCCTGAACCTGTTGTGCTCGAACTGGTCCCCGTCCAGGCTGAAGACCAGCTTGATCCCCTCTTTGTTCAAACCCGCCAGCATCGCTTCGTCGAGCAGTATGCCGTTGGTTGGAATGTCCTTGATCACTATCTTTTTGCCGGCCGTGTTGATCCCGCGCAGGAAATCCTTGAGCCCCGCCAAAAGGCCCGCGCTCAATAACGGCTCCCCGCCGAGGAAATTTACGCGCTTTTCCGGCCCGTCCTGCCCGATGAACCAGCGGAGGATCTTTTCGAGCCGCGGGCGGTCCATAAAAGAATTGTTCTTTTTGACAAAACAATACTCACAATCGATGTTGCACTTGAGGTTCAAGTACACGGTCATGGATTCCATGACGATCCTTCCGACAACCTGCAAAACCGCGCTCCAGGGACTTTCTTTAACCTCAACAGCAGTTCATCCAGCACTTCAAAATCCCGGTCACTCTTAAATTCATTGTGATGCAGCTGGACTCCCGCCTTCGGGCCCGGCGCGTATTTTATCTCTTCAAGTATAACATCAGGGTCTTCCACAAACCATCCTTTCAGGTCCTTTTTATTAAAATAAACATTGGTCAGGATGCTCCGGACAGCGTCCATATTTTCCGGCATTTTCGACTTCCTGTCCAAAGAAATGCCTGAAAATCCCAGTTCAGCAAGCGCCTTCACCGTATTGCGGTCAAACCCGTGCCAGGGCGGCGTAAAGACCAGGTCACCTTTTATGATCTTGCTTAAGATCTCCTTTCCCTTCGCCATGTCCTTTTTTTGCCGGGCATACGTCCTCCGGGGCCCGAATTCATACTTGTTCATGGCATCTTGCGAATAATTCACATGTTTATACCCATGCTGGCCTATTTCCACCAGTCCTGGATATTTTTTAAGGCATTGCCGCAGGAATGTCCCGCAGCGCGCGCTTATGTTCCCGGGGATCACCGCCAGGTGCACAGGGACCTTGTGCCGCAGGAACAGGCCTAAAAATTCCTTAAAACGGGCATCGCTGTCCTGGACATCGTCGTCCCGGAAAAAGACGGTTTTATTCACATGGATTTCTTTCGCATTTTTTGTTACACTTATTCCGTGAGCAAGTTCACCGTGCAATTCAATTTAAGCATCGGCTGCAACGCCACCTGCTTCATGTGCGACCGCAGGGTCTGGGGCGCGAAATCCAAAAAAACCTACCGCAATTTGATCAAACTGCTGGACTTCCTTGACCCCGATACCGTCGAGCGCGTCAAACTCCTGGGGGGCGAACCGCTCCTGGACAAGAAAGGCCTGCTCCTGTTCCTGAGGGTCTGCCGTTTAAAAGGTTTTTACTGCCTGTTCCCCACCAACGGGTCGCTGTTCACCAACGACTATTTTGACAAGCTGGTCCAGGCCGGCCTGCGTGAACTGACCATTTCGCTGGATTCCTTCCGCGCCCAGGAGCATGACGCCATCAGGGGCCTGCCGGGCATGTTCAAACGCATCATCAGCATTTTAAGATACATCCGCAAGCGGTATCCTGATTTCAAACTAAGCCTGAATTTCCTCATCCTGCCCCAGAACATCGACTCCCTCGATGGGACCATTGCCCTCGCGGAAACCCTGAAGATCAATGAGTTCAATGTCCTCTACCCGCAGGACTTCGGGAAGAACTTCGATAAGATCCATTTGACCGCGGATGCCAAAGACAAAATAGAGGCCGTCAAGCTGCGGTATGCCTCCTCGACAATGGCCATCAACTGGAACCCCTGCAATGTCAGGGAGGACTTCCTCTGCTCCTACCAGCCCAACAAGCTCAGCGTGTTCGAGGACGGCGCCATCAATTTCTGCGACCATTACCCCTTCAAGAATAAATATAAGCTCGACCGGCCTTTAAAAAAAATACTGCAAGAGCCGGAGATCAGGGATTTCCTCAGCGAACACTCACTTGCCGCGTCATAAAATCAATAATATCTTCCTGCCCTACGCCCAGCCGCTCCAGGGTCTCTTTGTACCTGCTCTCGGCCTTTTGCACATGCGCATACTTCATGTAGGACTCAAAGACCCCCAGGGAAAAATGTCCTAATTCCCCGTAAATGCATTCCTTGGCGGAGTCCACATACGGGGCTATTTCCTCCAGGAAGGCCTTGGTCTCTTGCACATCGCTTTCCAGTTCACCCTCAAGCCCTGAAACCAGCGTGATGTAGTTATTGATGCCTATGGAATGCGCGTACGCGAGGGTATTCTTGATGGACTCTTTTGTCGTTCCCTGGTCGATGCTTTTGAGCATCCTCGCGGAGCCGGACTCCACCCCCCATCTTAACTGGACGCAGCCGGCTGCTTTGAGCTTATCCAGCAATGATTTATGCATATTGGGCAGGGCCAGGGCGCACCATTTTATCTTTTCGGGCTGTCGGGCCAAAAAGTCGCAGAAGCGCATCAGCCAGCCGGGGTCCAGGTTAATGGCTACATCCATAAAGTGGAAAAGATCGGTGTGGTATTCGCGGGACAAAGCGATCAATTCAGCGACGGCTTTAGCCGGTTCTTTGGTGCTGATGGTCGCCTTATGCAGGTAGTAGAAATAATAATAGCTGTTGATGCATTCCCGGCTTAACTCATAGGGCAGGATCAAGCCGCCGTTGGCCTTGTAACTTTCCAGGTCGAACAGGGAAAAATCAGGCAAAGGGAAACGGTCCAGTTCCACTTCCCGGGGGGCTTTGGGAGGAAAAACCTTGCCGTTCTTGCGGTAATAAGCCCCTTCCATCCGTCCCCGGATGCAATCCGCGGCATAAAGCTCATTGCCGCCGATGGGAAAAACATCGATGAACTTGAACAGCTTGATCATTTTCTCAATGTGGGCATCCGGGCAATTGCCAAAAAAGACGATCTTTACCCTGGGAAACCCCTGTTTGACATGGCGGGCCAGGCACAATGAAGACAAAAGATGCGGCAGGGAAAATTGTTCCAGCACCATGACGGAAAACACCGCGTACTGGATCCCGGCAAAATTTGTCCCGGCCAATATCCGCCCGGCGTTGCGGGTGATCTCGGCATCTTCGTTGAGGAAATGCCTCAAACACCTTTTGAAATCATTGAAAATGCTTAAGTCTATCCCTCTTTCCTGGTAGAACGAGGGGCTGTTGACGACATTCTTCCTGAAATCCGCCAGGGTAACATGGTTATCGGCATCCTGCCGGAGGATCGCCGCCAGGTTCGCGATGTCCAGCGGCGGGGATTTGAGCATCCCCGGGCCCCGCAAAGCCGGCGGCAGGACGATCATGGTATTCGCCTTAGGCATGGACTTTTTCGCTCGAAAGGAAATCAATAATATCCACCCGCTCCATGTTCAACCGGTTGAGGACATCTTTATAGCGCAACTGCCGCTGCCTGGGCTTCATTTTATTACCCGGTTCAAGAACCGCCAGCGGGAAATGCCCCAGTTCACCATAGATGCATTCCTGGGCGGAATCCACATACGGGGCTATTTCCCCAATGAACGCCCTCGTTTCCTCTATGTCGCTTTCCGATTCGCCCGGAAGGCCTGAGATCAATGTTATGTAATTATTGATCCCTATGGAATGCGCATACGCGAGCGTATCTTTAATGGACCCCCTTGTTGTCCCTTTATTGATCTTCTTTAACATCCTTTCAGACCCGGTCTCCACGCCCCAGCGCAGCTGGACACAACCCGCCGCTTTAAGTTTATCCAGCATGGACCGGGACATGTTGGGGGTCGCGAGGGCGCACCACCTCACCTGTTCGGGCTGTTGGGCCAAAAGGTCGCAGAAACGCATGAACCAATCAAGGTCAAGATTGATGTTGGCGTCCGTGAAATGAAAGCGGTCGGCGCCGTATTCCCTGGACAGCATGATCAGGTCAGCAACGGCTTTGGGCGGGTCTTTGAGGTTGATCATCCCCTTATAAATATAGTAACAAAAGAAACAGCGGTTATTGCAGCCGCGGCTCAATTCATAAGGTAAAACCAAACGTCCGTTGGACCTGTAACCCTCCAGGTCCAGCAACGAAAAATCAGCGAGCGGAAAAGCATCAAGATCCACGCTTTTGGTCTTTTGGGAAGGAACGGCTTTGCCTTCCCTCCGCCCCCGGATATAGTCGGCAACGTGGAACTCATTGCCCCCGATGAACGCGTCGATGAGCTTGAAGACCTTGGTTATTTTCTTAATATGCGCATCCGGGCAATTGCCGAAGAAAATGACCTTGGTCCCGGGGGACTCTTTTTTTGCCTGCTTGGCCATGCATACCGACGACAGGAGCAGCGGCAGGGAAAATTGCTCCAGCACGGACACGGAAAAGATGAGGTGGTCGAAGCCCCCGAATTTTGTCCCGTCCAGTATCCGGTTGACGGTGCGGCTGATCCCGGCATCTTCAGCCAGGAAATGCCTCAAACACCTTTTGAAATCCTTGAAGATAGCGAGGTCGATCCCCCGTTCTTCATAGAACGAATCGCTTTTGATGATATTCTTCCTGAAATCGGTGATGGAAATATTGGTGCCGGGTTCCAGTTTGAGGATGGCCGTCAAATTGGCGATGTCCAGGGGCGGGGACTTGACCATTCCCGGGCCCTTGGGCGCCGGCGGCAGGACGATCATGATATTTGTATTGCGCATTGTTAAAAACCTTGCTTAAATAGCCGGATGAACAAAGAAACACTCGCCTATTATCTCACATACCAATTTGTTCCCAAGCCCTTCCATTCTAACCCAAAATTCCGTTTTCCCAAGACCTATGACCCTAAAAAAATATTAAAGCAAAATGAAGCGCAGGTCGCCAAAGGCCTGTACGCCCGCCTGGACCGTGTTATCAAGTCCTCGCTGGAGCAAGCCCGCGGCCCCGTGGGCCTTTTGCTTTCCGGCGGTCTCGACTCCGCGATACTCTTATACCTGCTGCGAAAGAACACAAATAAAAAGATCTACACCATTTCCGGGGCTTATGCCTCCGACAGGTCACATCTTGGACTGTGCGCTGTCCTGGCTAAAAAGTACAACACCATCCACCAGGAACTCATCATTACCCCCGCGGACCTGCCGCGGCTTTCCGAATTATATTTATCCCGAACGCAAGCCCCCATCGGGGACAATGGTTTCCTGGCCACCCATCTCATGCTCAAGGCCCTCTCTCCCAGCGCCCGCACCATTTACACCGGCGACGGGGCTGACTGCCTGTTCCACGGCCTCAAGGCCCATTATCTGGACCTGGTTGACCGCGAGTACCTTCACCGCGCCAAAGACCCGGGTTCATCGGCCGCAGTCACCCGGAAACTGCTTGTGCCCAAGGCCAATTATTCCGAGTACGCGCATTACAAATACGATGAAATATTCCTGACACAGGACGAGGCCCGTCAATACCTTGGCATGGAGCTTGACCTGGCCAGGCCGTTGAAAGATGTTATGGCAAAGATCAGAGCCGATGACCCCATCAAAAAGACCATCCTCCTGGACCTTAATTTCCTCGTCGTCAACCGCGTGGACTACATCCTCAAGGCCGCCGGCGCCAACAAAGTCGCCATGGTCCTGCCTTACCTTGACCCGGCTGTGGTCGATTATACCCTGCGCATCCCGGAGAAGTACTTCATCAAGGATTCCGAGCAAAAATATATCCTTAAAAAAGCCTTTGAAGGCAAACTGCCCAAAGAGGTGGTCTTCCAAAAGAAAAAAGGGATGACCCCGCCTTTCCTGGAATGGTATACCAAAGATCAAACCTTCGTGCTGCAGACCCTGCGCAAAGCCAAAGCGCTGGGCCTTAGTTTGGAATATATTCGTTACCTGGCCGGGCACATCAAGCAAAGCAGCCAGTATGCGTACGGCATGCGGATATGGCTTGTCCTCAACCTGGTCTTATGGCACGACGGTCAAGGCCTGCCGGCCGGGACCAGATTGTGATAAGAAGCCCCACACGTGCACCCTTCCTGCATCACGGCCTTGCGGTGTTTCTCCGCCTCGGGAGAAGTCCACGCCTCATCCAGGCTGGCATCGTGCAAATTGCCGATCTTGGATAAATGGATGCAGGTATGGACATCCCCTTGTGACATTAAAAATACCCTTTGGAACGGCACCTTGCACGCCTCCCGCCGAGGCTCTCCCCGTAAAGAACGGACCATATCAGCAATGAATACGGCGTTCCCATCACGCAGCCGGAGCTTTTCCCGGCTGACGACCAAAAGGTCCCGGATGATGGACTTCCTGGCTGTTTCATCGAGCATGAAATCCTGCTGCTCCACCTTGTTGGTGTAATTTTCCGCGTACTCCGCCAGTTTGACCCTGAAATCCAGGCCATTTTCCTGGCAGAATTTAAATGTGGGAATGATGTCGGTGTAATTGACCCTGGTGATGGTGAATTTGAGCTTGATGCCGAACGACGGACGGAAATCCTTGATGAGCCGGATCGTTCCAAGGATGGTATCCAGCGACTCCCTCCCCCTTTGGGCATCATGGCAATGGATGCCGTCCACACTGATGTGAAAGAAAAAATCCGCAGGCAGTTTCCCTGAAAAATCCTGCAGGAAGCGCAATACATCCTTGGGTTTGGTCCCGTTGGTCGAGATGCCTTTGAGCCACTTCGGGTTCCTGGCCAGCACCGCCTCGGTCAATGGCCGCCAGTCCCTGTGCAGGAAAAGCTCACCGCCGGTCAGGGTGATGTCCAAATTCTCATCGAGGCACTCGGCTTCCAGCGCTTTTTTGACCGTCTCGACCGGCAGGTCGGTCTTGTTCTTTTCCCGCCAGATATCGCACATCACACAGGCCAAATTGCACCGGTTGGTGATGCAGATATTCATGTATTTGATCTTATGGCTCATAGCACGGTCTTGAATTTGCCGGAACTCTCCGGTTTTATATGGTCGACAAAAGCCACGGACACGCCCGCTTCCAATTTCCCGAACCTGCCCTTGAGCTCCCGCTCTATTTCTTCCTGTTTATCCGCATATCCTTTTTCCGGCAGGATGTAAAAGGCGAGGTCTTTGCCCTTTTGTTTTACCTGGTATAAAAGCACACCGGGAATATCCATGAGACGGGCGATGTCCCTCTCGCTGTACAAAACACCGTTCAAGGACACGCGCTGGCTTTCCCGCCCGTAAATTTCAAGCATTTTGGCGGTCCTCTTGCACGCGCAAGGACCCTCTATCAATTTACCGACATCCCCGGTGCGGTAACGGATGAGCGGCATGGCAAGATTTTCCAAAGACGTCACCACGATCTCTCCCGCTTGCGGGTCAAGATACCGTCCTTTGTCCACGATCTCGACAAAGATGGAATCTTCAAAAATATGCTTCGCGCCATGCTGGCAGGCAAAGGCAATGGGGCCGAATTCCGAACAGCCGTAGCTGTCAAAGACCCTGCACTGGAAGATCTTTTCCAGGTACCTTTTAACATAAGGGGTCAAAAGTTCATAGGTCGAGCTTATCCCTTTCAAACGGACCCGTTCTCCCTTCGTATCCAGGTAAGAGGCGACGGCGCACAGGTAAAAGGGATCGCCATGGACGATCTTACCCTGGTTTTCCTTTAAGATGATGGCGGCCTTCTCCAAAACTTCTTTATCCATGAAAATATTGTCCGAGGTCGGGATCTTGACGCGGCTGATATAGTACGGAAGGCCCTCGTCCGTACTGCAGCGCTCCTTTGAGCAGTGGATGGTCGTGAATACGCAGTGCTTCTCGCCCCATTTCCAGTCGGTATTGACCAGGAACGGGAAAACCATCCTGGCGTAGCGATGGAAGCCCTGAAGGTACGCGAAGGGGACGGTATCGCCGGCGGAGCCGGATGTCCGGTCAAATACCAAATTGGGGTGTTCGGCATATTTGGAACTGATCAGGCCCGCGTGGATGTTATTCCTCACCTCTTCCTTGGTCAGCAATTGGGAGGAGGCCTTGCGGTCCTGGTAAAAATCGCAATTGGACGAGGCCTCGTTGAGGACTTCCTTGAATTTCATCCCCACAACCTCGTTGATCTCCTCCCTTTTCTTGAGGGAGAATTTGGCCGCCCGGTTGATGTAGGCCAAAGCCGCGGTCTCTTCAGTCATGGATCCTCCGGGCCAAATATTTGCGCGATCCGAAATTGCTGGCGCAGGTCGCGGAGTGCGGACAGCACGTTCCCCCGCTTTTGACCGTATTGTCCCTGATGCCTTTGTATTTCTCATTCTTCCAGACCTGTTCAAAGGAAGAGGCGCTGATATTGCCCATGGCATTGGCTTCGATGCGCTCGACCACACAGCAGGGATACACATTGCCGTCGTAATTGAGCGACAAATGGTCGATGGGGCCGTGGCAGCCGAAACGCTTGTAAAAGGTCTTGCCGTAATCCATCACCATGTAATTATTGATCTCTTCCTCGAATTTTTCGGGATGGTCCTTAAGTTCGTTGAGTACGGCGCGCGGGTCCTCCGAAACAAGGTCGGCGAAGAACGGGCTGAAATCAAAGGCGATCCCATGCTCGATGCACCCGCTGATGATCTCGGGCACGATCTTAAAGTAAAATTCCCTCATCTGCCCGCTGGTGGGCAGCAGGTTCTTGATCTCCTTCTTGTTCTTGGTGTTGAGCAGGACAAAACTGACCTTGGAGATCCCTGTCTTTTTGGCGAACTTGGGCATTCCCCCCAGGGTATGGTAGTTGAGCTTGGTCACGACGGAATTGGCCTCGAGCAGGATCGACGGGTTTTCCGCCTTGAGACGGGACATGACCGTGATATTGTCCCGGAACGATCCCGGGTTGCCGCGCATCTTATTGTGCATGGAGGCCACAGGGGAATCGATGGAAACATAGAGCTTGTCCAGCCGGGCCAGGCGCCTGCAGTATTCGGGGCTTAGCCCCACGCAATTGCTTTTAAGCCCGACCCAGAGCCCGATGCCCTTGGCATAGTCGATGAGCTCAAGCAGGTCCTCGCGCAGGGTGGGCTCATGGCCGTGGAAGCGGATCTCCTTGGTGCCGATGTCTTTGAGCGCGTCCATGGTGTCACAAAGCTGCTGCTTTGAAAGGAATTCGGACCTCTTCTGCTTCCAGTGGTCGCACATGACACAGAACGAGTTGCAGCCGCGTACCGGATGGATGTCCGCCCTGAAGAAGCGGGGCCTGCCGTTACCGACCACCGCCTGGTAATTGCTGTAGAATTTTTCGTACCTGTCCCCCAGGTCGTCCTTGAGGAGGGAGTCATAAACGGCTTCCAGCTTCGCGGTCTCCTCAACGACATTGAACCCGGTCTTGACCTTTTGCCACGCCTTATCTTTCAGGACATCCAGGCGCGCGATATTTTTGATGGCGAAACGCGTGTTGATGGCCGCGTCATCAAGGTTGGCCTCCTTGAACACGATCCCGGTCTCTTTGTGTTTGACGATCTCGGTAATGCTGCCATTGTCACTGGCAACCACAGGCAGGCCGTTGGCCATGGCTTCCATGATGACCCCGGGGACCCCTTCTTTATCGCCGTCGGATGCTGTTAAACTTGGATGCAGCAGGAGATGGCATTTCTTCATGAGCTCGAGGACTTTTGGATTGGGAAGCTCCGCGCAATGGACGATCTTCGCGGCAAACGGGCTTTGGCGGATGGCCGCGAGGACTTCCTCCATTTTGGGGCCATTGCCCACGATATATAATTTCAAATTGTCGAATTCTTCACACAGTTTATTGAAAACATTGATCCCGAATACCGTTCCCTTCTTCTCAACGAACCTTCCCGCCATTAAAAGACGCGTGTCTTTTGAGGCGGGAGTCTTGAAAGGGGCCTTTTTCGGCAGGTTTATCCCGGAATGGCATACAAAAACTTTCTCCGGCGGGCAGCCCCGCTTGATCAGGTCGTTCTTCATGGTCCCCGACCGGGCCAAGAATATGTCTGCTGTGGCGAAAACCGGCCCTAATTCAAAAGGCCTTTGGGCATAAAGATCATGCCCCCTCACTGAAACCACCAGCGGCAGTCCTGAAAGCCGCTTTAAGTCCATGAAGAAGACCGCGTCGGAAATGAATTGGGCGTGCAGCAGCTTGATATTCCGGGATTTGATCTCTGCCATGGCCCATTGGATGGCCTGGGACCGCGATCCCTCTTTGTCCGGGGGTACAAGCGGATATTCCCTGCTCCACAGGCAGGAAAACCTCTCGTCCGATAAGACTTCGAACTTCTGTTCAAATATACCATTGCGGCTTAAGCACAGGACAACGGGTTTATAACGCTTCAAACACGAAACTTCATCGTGGATGAACCTCTCCGACAACGGCAGCCACTGGCCCCGTAAAAACAACACTTCCGGTTGTTGTCCTTTCATCAGCGCGGCAAGCAGCCGGGCGGCAACGGCATTACCGCCGCTGATGTCCGGAAAAGCCCGGCGCATGGCATCCAGCTTATCCCGTGCGACCAGGGGCTCCAGGGTTTCCCATATCCCGCCCTTGACCACCACCGCGCATCCTTTTTCTTCCAAAGACCCGGCACGGGCATACTGGTCATCCTCTTTTCTGGCGAGAGGGATCAACAATGCGGGGGTCTTTGTGGAAATTATTTCATTGATCAAATTATACCCGGCGGGAGATACAACGAGATCGGAGCCGGCCATGATGGACGGCAGGTCAGGCTCGAACTTTTTGTGATCAAACCCATGAAGATCACAGGAGCCCTCCCTGAACAATGGTCCCGTGACTATTGAAACCGCCGCCTCTTTACCGCCAATGCGCATCTTTTGTGTCTTGAGTTCGGCGAGGAAATCAGAGGTTTTAGAAAATAATCCCTTATTGTCCGGGAGGTCGGAACCCGCGGCAAATGTGATCAGGACCCTGAATGTCCCGTCCTTGGCTGCTTTTGGGGCCGCCCCCGCCGGTCTCAAGATAGGGCCGACAAAATGAACGTTCTTGTGCCTTGAAAAAACGTTCCTCTGCGCCGGATCGATCTCCTCCGCGGCATGGGGGATCAAAACCAAGTCAAGCTTGTCCAAGAATCCCTCTTGGGATAAATACTTAAAATTTTGATCGGTGGTCTTTCTCAGCACAAAACAAGTCTTGATCTTGTTTTTGTAACAAAAATCGACCAGCGGGCCGTTGAACTCACTGTCCATCAGGACGATGTCCGGGCGCTCTTTCTTGATGACCGCCCTTATCCTGGAATAATTAGCCCGCAAATACGTTTCATACGGTATTGTCCCGTCCAAAACCATGTTCGTATGATACTGAAGTTGGTAAACCTTGAACCCTTCCCGGGTGATGAGATCAGGAAATACGGAATTCGTCACAAAGACGACCTGAACGCCCTCTGTTTGGGCGAGCATGGCTTTGGCTATCTCCAGGGTGCGTACCAGATGGCCCAGCCCGACTCCATTGATCGCGTGAATAAGTAATTTCATTTCAACTTACAGCACTTCTCACAAATGGGCAGAAGCTGCTGCCTTAAGGGATCGACCACTTTATCGTCGTAACGGTTCCTGATAAACTCACAAACGATCCTTTCCCCTGCGGCATTAAAACGCATCTGTGCCAGCTGCGCGCATTGGGCCCGCCCCTTTTGGGCCAGGCCCTCTTCCAGGAACGATCTCGTCTGGCTTCTGAACAATTCAGGAACATAGGTTATTTGTGTCTGTTTTTCCATGGCGACCCGTTCCAATGACCGGAAAAAATCCATCGTTGCGGCATAATCATTGGCCTGCCCGCCGAATTCCGGCCCCTGGAAAACCAGCCCGGGCGCCAATTCGGAACTGCGCTCCACGGTCTCTTTCGAATGGGACATGCCGTAAATGATGCGGTGGTCGTGTATGCCGATGTCCCCCAGCAGCCTGGAGAGCTTGATGATCTCTTCCTGGTTGTCCGCCTTGAACACCGAACACACCCCGATGGTGAACAGGCCTTTCATGAGACCGATGGCCTGCATGCATTTGTTGAATGTGCCCTGCCCCCGCTCTTTGTCATGGCAGGCTTCCAGCCCGTCCAGGGAGAACAGGATGCTTTTAAGCCCGACGCAGGATTTGAGCCGCTCGACGGTCTGGGCATTGATCAAGGTGCCGTTGGAGGTGATCTCATAGGTGATGGCCCTCCTGTCCAGGAGATCCATCATCTCGAACAGGAACTTGTTCATGAAGGATTCCCCACCCAGGAACGATACGTGCGTTATTTCCGGGTTCTCTGAGACCATCTTCTTGAAACGGTCCATGCTCATGACTTCCGCGTCGAAGGCCTCGAACCCGGCCTGGGTACAGAAGGAGCATTTAAGGTTGCAGCGGTTCATGGCCTCGACATTGGCCACGGTCCTTTTGAACGGGACATTGGTGTAATCCTTATAAGGGCCGCAGATCAGCATGCACGACTGGCACTTGAATTCATCCAGGTCGCAGGGTTTCTTGATGTCGCTTAAATGTTCTTGCGGGAGGGTGCCGGGGCTGGGCTCCTTGACGCAGAAGAAACATTCTCCCCCGGGCATGATGGTCAAATGGTCGTTAAGCACCGAGCAGGACGTGGGCATTCTTTTCTTGCCCAGGTAAAAAGGGATGTCCTGGTAGAACTTGGCCTTGCGGTAATCGCCTTTCCTGTACATGATGTCCGACATTTTGAAGGCCTGGTTGCGGATGACGCAGACCTGCTCCGGCGTGAAGGATATCTGCAATGCATGGCGGGAATTGGTGAAGTTCTGCAGGTTCTCGACCGGTTTGAAGGAGAAATCGCAACCCAGCTTTGCCGCCAGCCAATACACTTTCAGGATCTGGTCATAATTGTTGGGGCTGACCGTCAATTTGATCTCGACGGCCTGCTGTGGAAAGCGGCTTTTGACCGCGCGGATGACATCGACAGCCTTGCGGAAGGCGCCTTTGCCCCGCAGCTGGTCATTGACCTTTTCCAGCCCGTCGATGCTGATATTCAGTTTGAAGCGCAAATGCAGGTTACGTTCGACAAAGCGAAGGATGCGGTCTTTGAGCAAGGCGTTGGTGGTGATGCATTTAAAACTGCCGGGATAGGTTTTTTCGACGAGATCGAGGATCTCCTGCAGGTCAGGCCTGACAAAAGCCTCGCCGCCGGCGAAAGATATGTCGAAATCCCTGCCGTAGCGTTCATAACCTTTGCGGATGGCCTCATCCGCAAGGATGCGGCCGATATGTTCAAGGCTAAGGTCCGGACGGCGGCCGGTTGTTTCCCACATATCGCAATGGACGCAGCGGCCATTGCAGGTGTCGGTGATGATCCAGTTGACGGATTTTAAGCTCATAGTCCCGCCAGGGCCTTGTCTAAAACATCCCTTCCCGTAAACCACTCCCCGGGAATGCGTGAGCGGACTCCCTTGCGGGCGGCGCCTTTGATCGCCGCCGCCAGAGCGCCCGCGGTCAGGCCTTGAATGGATAAGACCCTGGCCCCGATCATTTCTTTTAACAGGACGGCCCGCGCCGGCTGCTCATGGAACGACATCGTTCCATAACCCTCAAAGGGAATGACCACAGTTCTTTTCCTGTGTTTTAACAGCATAACGGCGGTATTATAACCGGCCATGGAAACACAGACATCGCTCTCCTTGATCAATCCTTCATAATCACCCACTGACCTGCGCAATACCAGGTTATTGACCTTCTTTTTCGCGGCAAGCGTGGAAAAAAGACCCCACTCCTGCGGTGTTGTTGACGGCCCCGCAACTACGGTCAGGCAATATTCTTTTCCCAGGAGATCGCTGGCACGAATGGCCTGCGCGATCACTTTAGGGTAAAATGCCCCGCCGCCCCGGACAACGGCCACCCGGCAAACGCCCCGGGGAACAGAGAATTTAAAGAGATCCTTATCTTCATCGTCACACGCCACTTCTTGCCGGGGCAAAAGATACCCCGCAAATATGATCTTGCGCGCATTTTTTTCAAAGAAATTTAAATATCTTTGCCTGTCACGCGCCAGGGGAAAAGAGCCGGCAATGAGTTCTTTTTCCAGGACCGGCGAAAAAATGATGATCTTTTGATAGAATTCAAGTATTTTATCCCGCCATCCATGGTCTGTCCCTGTTAACAATGGGTGCCCGGCCACCGCCCATACCGCAGTGTCCTGCGAGGACGCTTTGACCAGGGACGGGATCAATTCATAGCGGCATTCCTCCCAACCAAGGGGGAAGAATTCTGTTATAAAAAGATCGGGCCTTTGGCGGGTAACAATGTCCAGGCACGCCTGGCCGCGCTCACCCGCACCAGCCCCTGCCCCACGGACCGGTTCCCTGAAATTCTGACGGCTGACGAAAGCCCCCGGCAATGGATATACCTTTCCCAGCCGGTCTATTCTGGCCTTGGACTGTTGAATGCCCGCCTCAATAAAAAAAAGGTCCCCGCGGGGGAACCTTGCTTTAAAAACCTCACCAACCGCCATGACAATGGAAATATGGCCAAAACATTCATAATGAGAGAAATAAATACCCGCTTTGAAACGCCGCTTCAGCATTTCTTCAACCAGTTCCTGTTCGCCCCATACCACTCAACGGTACGCCGGATGCCTTCAACCACATCTATTTTCGGCGCCCAGCGCAGGACCCTCTTGGCTTCGCCGGTATCCGCCCGCATGGCCTTAAGGTCCGCGATATGTGAAGGTTTATGGATGACCCTGGCCTTCTTCCCCAGGTTCTTCTCGATCAAGTGTATCATATAATTGAGCTTATAAGAAGCGCCTGCGCCCAGATCGATCACTTTAAATCCGACCTTCTTTATGGCTTTGACCGTCCCCAAAGCGGCATCGTCCACATATGTAAAATCCCGGCTTTGCGTCCCGTCACCGAACACCTGAATGGGCCTGCCTTCGTCTATCTGTTTCATGAAGGCAAAAACAGCCATGTCCGGCCTTCCCGCGGGCCCATAAACTGAATAATAACGCAGGATGGATACATCTATCCCATGAAGGTGATGATATGAATAACAAATGGCTTCCGCGCTCTTTTTGCTGGCGGCATAGGGTGAAATAGGAGCGTACACGGATGAGCTCGAGGCAAGGACGAATTTGGGGACCTTGTGCGTCCTGGCAAGCTCCAAGAGATCGAGCGTTCCCAGGACATTGGTCGTGAAATAAATACGGGGATGGTCCACGCTATAGCGGATCCCCGCATGGGCGCAAAGGTTCAAGACCGCATCAAATCGATGTGTTTTAAATACACTTTTAAGAGCGGGCACGTTCCCGACATCCGCCCTTTTAAAAGTGAAGCGAGGGAAAGCCTGGAGGGCCTTGAGCCGGTAGGCCTTGAGCCGGGGGTCATAGTAATCGCTCATGTTATCAACGCCTACGACCTTGTTCCCGGCCTTGAGAAGAAGCTCCGCGGTCTTGCTTCCAATAAAACCTGCGGCGCCTGTGAGAAGGTAAGTTTTCATTGCACCTCAAAGATGGACGCAAGAATAATGGCCATCTTTCCCATGGACATAAATCACAGGCCCTGTTATTATTCTCACGGTTTCAAACACCCAAATGAAAAACCCGCGCCTGCCCAAAGAGATCATCATTGAGATCACCGGAAAATGCCAACTGGTCTGCCCTTACTGCACCGGGCCCCGCACGGCCCATGTGCCTTTGGATGACATTAAGAAAACCCTGGATGAAGCGGCCGAACTGGGTATCCAGGCCATCCGGATCACCGGCGGGGAACCCCTCCTGCACCCGGACATCCGTACGGTCCTTACTTATGCCAAATCGAAAAAATTCCTCGTTCTGCTCAACACCGCGGCGGAAAACATCAGTCCTGTCCTGCTTAGGACCATCACCAGCAATGTCGATGTCGCGCTGGTCTCTTTACAGGGATACGACGAGGCGTCCAATGCCTCTTACACCCATTCCAAGCGCTCTTTCCTCGACAAGATCAGGAACATCTTCCTCCTGAAGGCCTATTTGCCCACCCTGTGGCTGGCCACCGTCATCACCCCTGTCATGGCCCGGTCTTTTTCACGCTTTGTGCCGCTGGTCAAAAAAATAGACCCTGCGGTCTGGACCCTGCTGCGCCCCATCAGCGCAATGAATGACGACCTTAAACAAATGGATCTTTCCTTTTACCGCGCCCTCACGCTCGATATCCTGAAAGCCCGCCGGGACCACATCAATACTTTTATCGCCAACCCCATCCCCATGTGCATCACGGGAAACCTGCAGACCGGGAAACAAGCATTCTTCGGGGCGAATTTCGATGACGGCCATGTGCGCATCGTGCGTAGCGCGCAAGGGTTCTTTAAACCAAGCTACTTCCTCGACACTAACCTCGGGACCACGATCCGGGCCGCCTGGGACCATCCCTTTCTGCTGGAGCTTGACCGTATGGACTATTTGCCGGACCTGTGCCAGCGTTGCCCTGTACTCGATACCTGCCGCGGCGGATGCCGGGCCATGGCCCTGCGCGCCCATGGGACAGCCCTTGCGCCGGACCCGTTATTTGACCGGGCCAGCGCGGAAAAAGCCCTGTCAATGCCTTATCCGGAATACCAGCATCAGTAAACTCAAGGAGTTGCGGCCCGTGTCTTTTGTTCGGGCATGTCGGAGATCTTAGCGACAATGTCAGGTGGGACTTTGATGGAGGAAATAGTGACCGGGGGTGGAGGCGCTCCCTTGGAAGCCTTGCACGCATCGCGCATCTCGGTATTGTCGATGGTCAAACAGTTTTCCATAACTCCCCTGCTGTCAAACCAGGCGCCAAGATCTTTTTCTTCCTCCTCGCGGGTGCGCTTACCGGCAAGGATACGGCAGCCGGAGAGGTCGCTGTACCAGCGCAGGCTCCATTTATCCCCGTAGGGGCCCTTATATTTCTTTATTTGGTCCTGGCAGGCGCCGGGATTTCCTTTCAAAGCAGAGTAATACGCCGCCCCTTCCACAAGACCGTCTTCCGAAGCATCTGGCATGGCCTGCATCACCGCCTGTCTTGCTTCCGGCTTGGGATCGCTTATGACGTTGCAAATCATTTTATTTCCCTGGTCTTTGTCCCCTGGATAAGAATATTCAATGCAAGAGCCGGGGTCCTTACTGCCTCCTTGAGCACACGCGTCAGCCATGCAGGGCCAGGCCTTGATCCAATTCACATCATCAATGCAGTTTTTATCATTTTTACACCACGACAGATCTCCTTTGACGGCTATTTCAAATATCCCAATGTTTGCCATTTTAATGAAATCTTCCTTTGTAAGCTGAGGCGGGGTATTTTCCTTTATGTATTCCTCAACCTTGGCCTTGGATATTTGGGCGGTCGGATCGTCCTTGACAAAGGTCTGCCCGGCCCCTTGGGCAGCGGCCATGCTCCCGGCGCCTGTCATAAACAACAGGGCAAATAGTGCGGTGAGCGTTACATAAAATAATTTAGGCATAAACGGCCCCCATATTTCATTACAATATCAATACGACGAATGCGACGAATGCGACAGGTGCGAGCAGTTAGCGCTAAAACAGCCAGGGACAGACGCGCATCCGGTGACCAAATTGGTGTGGGTACATGCTGAGGGAATGCAGGTGCAGATGTTAGCGCACCCCTCGGAAGGTATCTCCATAAATGTGCCCACCACCCCCAGGCCCGCCACGGTCGAGAGACCGACCTTTAAAATGGTTTCCCTGCTGACATGGCCTTCCTCATCCTTCATCAACTCGCCCAGGGACTTGATCAGGGAAACTGTTTTTTTAGCGACTTTCTTTTTAGGATGGTTTTTCATGAAGGCCCTCAGTAAGATGAATGCGTTGTTACATTGGTATGGTTAACACAGTCCCCGCCGGCAGGAGCGATCGAATTCGTATGGCTCTGCGCTGAAGACGTATCGGACACGGCACCGGCGACCCCTAATGCCGCGATGGTCGACAACCCTACCTTTAGAATGGTTCCCCTGCTGACAAACCCGCCTTCATCTTTCATGAGGTCTCCCAGGGACTTGGTCAGGGAGGCGGTCTTTTTAACGGTCTTCTTTTTTGGAAGATTTTTCATCAGGGATTCCTTTTACCCAGCCTTGCAAGATCTCCGCGGGCTTACCGCCTCCCAGGAGATGGGAAAAAACAACATCGAACTGGTGCGTCAATACCTGCTGCAATGCCGAACATGTGACCTTGGGGATGACATTCCCTTCCATGGCGTAATGCAGGTCGGGATCAACGGCGAGCCAGGGGCTGTAAACAGAACGGTAATTCCACAGGTCGGAACAGCCTGCCTGTAAAAAATGCAGCATGTTGTCCTTATTGAGCATGTCGTCATAGTCTTCCGTGTTGATGTTCCCCAGCCGAAAAATGTCATCACCCAGCATGCGTGATTCATCGGTGGGGTAACAGCTGCCGTCGGGGGCATAAGCCATGACCGCCCGCCCGCCGCCGGCGGGATTCATCATGTTCACATAGGCGGGGTCATGTTTCAGCACGACCTTGGTCAGGATGATCCTGGCGATGCGCTCGCTCATGTAACGGCCCGACTCATTGAGCTTCAAAATGTAGGCCATGGCCCGGTCATAAAACGCGTTGAATTCCGCGGCCGTGTAGCCGATATCTTCCCAGGAGTTACGGGCATACCCGATCCTGTTGACCGGTCTCAGGGCGATCTCGTATTGTCCCAGGCGCATGTATTCGTCGATGATCCGTTCGGGGTGGGCCAGCGAATGCCTGGTGATGGTCGGCAGCAGGCTGACCTTGCGCCCGAATTTCTGGTCAAAACGCATGATCTTATCCATCACTTGCGCATGCGTCCCCCGTCCGCCGACAGTCACCCTGTTCTTGTCATGGATGTCCGCGGGGCCGTCCAATGACGTGCACACGGCAACGTCGTGGTCGACCAGGAAACGCATTTTTTCATCGTCCAGCAGTGTCATGTTCGAGACCAGGACGATGCTGAGATCTTTACCTGTGGTATTGAACTTGCGCGCATGCTCGGTCATGAATTTGAGGGCCGGCCAATTGATGGTCGCCTCCCCTCCCTGGAATTCCAGGGTCACGGCCTTGCTCTCGACATCGAAAAGGTATTGCAGCACGCGGGTGGCTGTTTCCACAGACATGTCATCGGAGGAGGCGCCCCCTTCAGCATGGCAATACGTGCAGCGGAGGTTGCAGCGCTTGGTCAAGACCGCGATGTGAAGCCTGGTGTCCGCGAACAAATTCGCGTTGAGGTTCCTGTATCCATTGATCAAACGGGGCAGGTTGTCGGCATCAACGATCATCCCGCGCTCGAGCAGGCGGTCAAACAACGGCCCCCCTTGCATCACGCGCAGGCTTTGAAGCTGGCGGAACCCCTGCTCATCAAGGGCGTCCCAACAGCCGAGCATATTGGTCACTAAGTATTTATCGTTGATCTTTTTGCAGTTGAACGGCAGGATGGAGAATTCAGCGGTTGTGGTCATAAGGAAAGCCGGCTTATTTTTGCGCCTTGGATTCTTTCTTTGCCTTTGCTCCGCGGTCCTCTTCGGTTTCGAGTTCCTTGATCAAACTCTCGATCTCTTTTTCTTCCGCCTCTTTGACGATCGACGGGGAAGCGGAAAAAAGCGCCCGTTGCAGCAATAATTTCATGTTCTCGGCATTGACCTTCAGACTGCTGAAATAATGGGCGTAATTGAGCAGTTCATCGGAAAAGTCCAGCGCCAGCTTTTCCAGGTCCTTGGTATTGGCTTTGGGTTTGAGCCAGACCGCGACTAAGTCTTTTTTCTCTTCCTCCAGCCTCACATTGGCCCGGTCCATGAACGCATATCCTGCGGAATGAATGGATTGCAGCGGGTAGACCCTCAGGTCAACGGGGACTTTGATCCAGCCTTCGGATTGTTCGAATTTTTCTTTCATGGCAACCTCTCATTTGAACTTTTTTAAAGCATACCATCTTTTTTTCTAAGTTACAATTCTTTTGCTACAAATTTAGATTAGGGGGGACCCCCTTGGAAGCCCTGCAGGCATCGCGCATCTCGGTATTTTCAATGGCCAGGCAGTTTTCCACCTGCCCCCCGCTTTCAAACCAGGTGCCGAGATCTTTTTCTTCCTCTTCGCGGGTGCGCTGGCCGGCAAGGATACGGCAGCCGGAGAGGTCGCTGTACCAGCGCAGGCCCCATTGAGCCCCATAGGGGCCCTTATATTTCTTTATCTGTTCCTGGCAAGAATCGGCGTTCCCTTTCAAAGCAGAAAGATATGCCGCCCCCTCCACAAGACCGTCTTCCGAAGCATCTGGAACGACCTGCATCACCGCCCGTCTTGCTTCCGGCCCGGGATCGCTTATGACGTTGCAGATCATTTTATTTCCCTGGTCTTTGTCCTCAGGAGAAGACTCAACGCAATGGCTGGGATCCTTATTGCCTGTTTCAGCGCATGCATCAGCTATGCAACTAAAGGTCGTGATCGACATCATACGGTTAATGCACTTTTTATCATTCTTACACCATGACAAATCCCCTTTGACGGCTATTTCAAATGCCTCAAGGTTCGCCAACTTGATAAAAGCTTCCTTTGTGAACTGAGACCGGGTATTGTTCTTTAACTGGGCCTGGATCTGGGCGGTCGGGTCGTCCTGGACAAAGGTCTGCCCGGCCCCCTGGGCAGCGGCCATGTCCGGGGCGCCTGCCATGGACAACAGCACAAATAATGCGGCGAATGTTGCGTAAGATAATTTGGGCATGGGCATCCTTTATTACATTACAATATCCATCGACGAACGTTAAAATGATACCATCCTTCATCGGGGACTGCAATTCTTTTGTTCACCAGCATTCTTATCTTGCAAAAATCCCGGACCTTGTTATTATTTATTGATGAGGCCTCGCATTCCGATAGAAATTGTCATCGAGATCACCGGCAAATGCCGGCACGCCTGCCCTTACTGCACCGGTCCCAGGACGCCTCACGTCCCCTTAAAAGATATCCAAGCAACGCTTGAGGAAGCCGCAAACCTTGGGGTCGGGACCATCCGCATCACAGGCGGCGAACCCCTCCTCCATCCGGATATCAAGGCGATCCTGGTGTACGCAAAAGCGAAAAAATTCACGGTCATCCTTAACACCTCCGCCGATAACATCGACCCTGACCTCATGGAAACCATTATCACGAACGTCAGCATGGCGCATGTCTCTTTGCAAGGACATGACGAAAAGTCCAATGTGTCTTACACCCGGTCAAGAACCCCTTTCTTTGATAAGATCAAGAACATCTTGCTCTTAAGGACCCATTTGCCGACCTTATGGATCGCTACGGTCATTACGCCGGCCATGGCACGGTCTTTTGCGCAATTTGTGCCGCTGGTCAAAAAAATTAACCCCGCCGCCTGGCTTTTGCAGCGTCCCATCAGTGAATTGAATGAAGATTTAAAACAAATGGGTATCCCGTTCTACCGCGCCCTTACACTCCAGATCATGAAGGCCCGCCGAGCAAACATCAACGCTTTTATCTCCAACCCGATCCCCATGTGCATCGTGGGAAACTTGCGGATCGGCAAACAGGCTTTCTTGGGCGCAAAATTGGATGAGGGCCATTCGCGCATCGTGCGCAGCGCCAGAGGGTTCTTTAAACCGAACTATTTTATCGAAACAAACTTAGGGAACACGATCCAAGCCGCCTGGGAGCACCCTTTTCTCAATGAACTTGACCGCACCGATTATTTACCCGATCTGTGCCAACTCTGCCCCCTGCTTGATACTTGCCGTGGCGGCAGCCGTTCCATGGCCCTGCGCACCCATGGGACGGTCCTTGCGCCGGATCCCTTATTCGACCGGGCCAGCGCGGAAAAAACCCTGTCAGGCCCTACAGCTGGATGTTCTCCGGCGTACGGCCGTGCGGGGTCATGGCTTCCACGGACTTGATCTTGATGACCGCCAGGTGGTAATTGGGGTCCTGCGGGCCGGCAAAATACTGGCGCAGCATGGGGACGTTCTCAAACACGATCTCTTTTTTGGAAGGGTCATTGCTGATCTGGGCGGTCCCGCTGACGCGGCAATACCACATTTTGCGGTCCACAAAGCAGACTTCCACGTTCGGGTTGGCCTTGATCTGCGGGATGGTGCGGGAGCGGCCCAAAAGCGCCAGCAATAATTCCCCCTCCTCGGTCAAATACGGCATCATGGGCCGCACATGCGGCTGGTTGCCTTCCACCGTTGCCAGGAAACCGAAACCCGCGTCGCGCACGATATCAATGGCTTCTTCTTTGTTCATTATGAATTCCCCTTCCTTGTCTTGAATTTATCCGTCCCTATGTATCCCTTATTTTTGACCGCCACCATTTGGGCGCCGATGGACACCGCGATCTCCTCCGGTGTCTGGCTGCCGATGTCGATGCCCATGGGGATGTGCACGCGCTTTAAATATTTTTCAGCGACCTTCTGCTCTTTGAGCCGTCCGAAAAATTTCACCCGCTTGGGTTTGCTGGAAATGACGCCGATGTAACCGGCGTCGGATGTGATGACCGCTTTCAGGCATTCGAAATCGAATTCATTGCCCTGGGTGACGATGGCCACATAGGTATTGGGGTTGATCTCGATTTTGGAGAGTTCCTGCGCGTGCGGCCCGACGATGATGGCATCGGCGTGCGGGAAACGTTTCTTATTGGCGAATTCCTTGCGGTTGTCGATGACCGTGACCGCGAACCCCAGCATTTTGCCGACCACCGACAGCGGCAGGGCAATGTGCCCGGCCCCGCAGATGACCAGGTGTTTTTGCGGCGCAAAAGGCTCGATGAACACCTTCATCTGCCCGCCGCACACGGACTCACCCTCGCGGCCGAAATAATTATATGTGACGGTATTGGGTTTCTGGCTGTGGATGGACTTCAAGCATTCGGCGATGGCGGCTTTTTCATTGCGCCCCCCGCCGATCGTGCCCCATGAGGAACCGTCCTCAAAAACGATCATTTTGGAACCGGTCTTGCGCGGGGTGCCTTTGAGGGTGGCCTCCACGATCGTGGCAAAAGCGTACTTGCGGCCCTGCTCGGCCGCCTGCAGGGCCTTGTACAGGATCTGTTCCATTACTGTTGCTTGATGTAGGCCTTGATGATCTTCTGCTCCTCGACCGGACGGTCGCCCGCGCCGACGGGGGTGTTCTCGATCGCCTCCACCACCTCATAACCGCTGGTGACCTCGCCGAAGATGGTGTGGCGGTTGTTGAGCCAGGTGGTCGGGGCGGTGGTGATGAAGAACTGGCTGCCGTTGGTGCCGGGGCCGGCATTGGCCATGGCCAGGACGCCTTTATGGTCGAAGGTGCGCTTGGGGCTGAATTCATCCTGGAATTTCCCTCCCCAGATGCTTTCCCCGCCGGTGCCTGTGCCGGTGGGATCGCCGCCCTGGATCATGAAGCCCTTGATGACGCGGTGGAAGATCAGGTCGTCATAATAACCTTTTTTGATCAGCCCCAAAAAATTCTCGACGGCTTTGGGCGCTTCCTGGGGGAAAAGGGTCAATTCGATCGTACCCTTGTTGGTTTGCAGCAGGACGATAGGCGATGAGCTCACGGCATTCTCCTCTTGGGCATGGGTTAATGAAAGGCCACAGAACACGGATACGGCCAGTACAAGCAGTACGTTACGCATGGCTTTGCTCCTTCTTGTTTTTTAAATACCTCAGCTGTTGTTTTAACTGCTGGATCTCTTCGTCCAGGATGGTCTTGACCTTCTCGAATTCCCTGCGGTGGGAAAGCTCAGCCTCCAGCCGGGTCTGGATGCGGTCGATGGCCTTGTTCTTCTCCAGCAGCAGGCGCTCCATCTTCTCGAGCTTCTCGGAAATGGGAACCGGCATGTCCTCCTGCTGCATGGGCGTGTCAATGGCCGTTGGCAGGCTGTCGATGTCGGGATAATACTTGGGGGGTTCTTCGCTCAGCAAATGCGCCCGGTTCCAGGGGAACGTGAACCGCTGGCGGCTTACGCGCACGTACATGTCCGGGGCCAGCATGCGGAACACGGCCAGTCCGCCAAGGGCAACGAGGATAATAAAAATGAAAATCGCCATGGTTGAAGTTATAATACCTTTATGATCTCGTGTGTCGTATTGGCCGCCGGGGAAAGCCGGCGCTTCGGCCCGCCCAAAGCTTTGGCGGACTTAGGCGGAACAACCGCCATCGAAACCATCCAGCGTACCCTCATCGCTTCCAGCGTCGGAGAAGTGATCATCGTCCTCGGCGCCCATCAAAACCTCATTGAGCCTCACGTATTTAACCACAAAAAAGTCAAAGTTGTCCATAATAAAAATTATAAATTGGGACAGGCCTCTTCGTTCCAGGCAGGAGTTGCTTCCGTCGATAAAAACAGCGGGGGGTTCATGCTGTGGCCGGTGGATTGCCCGTGGATCGCGGCTTCGGCCATTGAAGAGTTGGCGCGGACTTTTGAAAAAGACAGGCCGCGCATCCTGGTACCGGTGTTCAACGGCCGGCGGGGACATCCCCCCGTGTTCAATGCATCGTTAAAGAAGGAAATTTTGGATCTGCCTGTGAGCGAAGGGCTCAATGCCCTGTTCACGCGCTACCCGCCGCAGGAGATGCAGGCCAAGGATGAAGGTGTGGTCAAAACCTTCAATACCCCCCAGGAATTATCCAACGTTAAGAAGTCTTCGTAAAGACCAGGACTTTGGCGGTGTAACTGGTACGGATATTGGAATTACCCAAAAGCTTCTGAAGTTTGGCGTTTTTCCACGCGCCGCCGGTATCTTCCTTAACGTCCGTAATGACATCCCCTCCCAGGATCGCGGCTTCCTGTTTAAGCAGGGGTAGGACGTCGTCGATGCTGTGGATGCGCTCGGTGGTGACGGTCACGATGCCGATCTCTTCAAAAGGCTGGTCCACCTTCTCCATATACCGGACTTCATCAATGGATTTTTTCGGCGGGTAAAAACCCTTGGTGGTGTCTTTGGAATTGATCTGGTAGACCGTGCAGCCCGACAAACAGGCGACCAGGAATGCTAAAGATAATACCGTGCGTTTCATGTTCTCTTCTCCTTTAATGCTTTGATGATCTTATCCGGCGTGATGGGCAGGTCCATGATGCGCACGCCGATGGCGTCTTGCACAGCATTGGCGATGGCCGCCGAGGTCGGCAGCAATGACGCCTCCCCCATGCCTTTGGCGCCGAATGGCCCTTCCGGATCATTGGTTTCCACTAAAATGGTGTTCATTTTCGGGATGCCGATCGAGCGCGGCACCCGGTAACCGGCGAAATTGGCGTTGAGCACGCGGCCGTTCTTGAACCGCAGGTCTTCCGCGAAAGTGTAGCCGATGCCCATGACCAGGGAGCCCTCGATCTGCGCTTCCACCGACTGCGGGTTGATGGCCTTGCCGATGTCATGCGCGTCCCACAATTCCAAAAGCTTGACCTCACCGGTGTCGGTGTCCACTTCCACTTCCGCGATCTGGGCCTCGAACCCGTAACTGCCCGACACATTGCCCTCGCCGGTGCGGAAATCAATGGGCGTGGTCTTGGGATTATAACTGCCGCGGCCGATGATCTGCTTGCCATAATTGAACGAATAGCAAAGCTCCAGGGCTTTGTCGAAATTCATGAGCTTCTTGCCATCCTTCTTGAAGATCACGTGCTCGGCTCTGATATCCAGGTCAGCGATGGCAAGGTTGTGTTCCTTGGCCACGATCTCCAGGATCTGGTTTTTAGCGTCCGTCCCTCCTAAAAGGGCGGCATTGCCGGAAATAAAAGTGACGCGGCTGGCAAAAGAACCGGTATCAAAAGGCGTGATCTCCGTATCTCCGGCCTTGCATTTGATACGGTTAAAACTCACCCCCAATGCCTGGGCGGCAATTTGCGACAAAGCGGTATTCGACCCCTGGCCGGTATCCGCCGCGCCGGTAAATAAATACACTGACCCGTCCTCTTCCACTTTGACGATGGCGCCGGCCGATTCATGGGATTTGTACATTTTCGAACCCATGACGTCCGCGGCGATGCCGATGCCGATACCGCGCTTCTTTGCGCGCATTTTCCCGCGTTTGTTCTTCCAATCGCAGGCAGCGGAGGCTTTTTCAATGCATTCCCGCAAGCCGTTGGTGGTCAGCACCATTTTATTGACGGTGACCATGTTGGCTTCGGTGATGTTCTTGAGGCGAAATTCGATGGGGTCCATCCCCAGGTCCGCGGCAAGCATGTCCATGTGCGACTCAATGGCAAAACCGCTTTGCACACCGCCGAAACCGCGCATGGCCCCGCTGATGGGATTGTTGGTATACACGCGATAACCGGTCATGCGGAAATGCTGCAGCTTGTACACCATGAAGATGCGCATGATGGCCGCGGCCAGTACGGTCGGGCCATAACTGCAGTATGCCCCGCCGTCGGCCAATACTTCCCCGGTCATGGCGAGAATGGTGCCGTCTTTTTTGACACCGGTTTTGACCTTATAGATCATGCCGTGCTTGCGGCGGGTGGTGGTGAATTCCTCTTCGCGGGTCAGGGAAATCTTGACCGGATAACCGCCGGCTTTCTTGGAAAGCACGCACGCCGCGAAATCCATGGGCAGCATTTCCAACTTACCGCCGAAGCCGCCGCCGGTGGGCATTTTGATGACCCGCACGTCATTTAAATCCATCTTCAAAGTTTTAGCCAGCGCCTCCCGGCATTTGAACGGCGCCTGGCTGGACGACCAGAGCGTGATCTTGTTGGTGAAGGTTTCCCACTGCCCCACGCACACGTGCGGCTCCATGGGCGCCGGGTGCGCCACCGGGCACCAGAATTTGTCCTCGCGCACATGGTCGGCTTCTTTCATGACGCGTTCGGGGTTGCCGAAATTGACCGGCAGGATGACCGCGATATTATTGAGCGATTCGTGGATCTGCGGGGCGCCGGGCTTGATGGCTTCCTCGATCTCGAAAACCCCGGGCAGTATTTCATATTTGACGTCGATCAGCTTCAGCGCCTTGTCCACGGTTTCTTCATCCACCGCGGCCACAGCCCCCAATTCATCGCCGATATAACGCACTTTGTCCGCTTCGATCGCCATTTGGTCGACGGTGTGCGGGAAGAAATACTCATTGGAACCGAATTTGATGTTGTGGGTATCTTTGCTGGTGATGACCGCTTTGACCCCGGGCAGGGCTTCGGCTTTGGAGGTATCGATGCTGATGATCCTGGCATGCGGATGCGGGGAGCGCAGCATTTTGCCGACGAGCATATTGGGGAAAGAAATGTCGAAAGCGTATTTAAGCTGGCCGGTCACCGCGCCCCTGCCTTCCATGCGGGGCACGCTTTTGCCTACGGGGTCGACATACTCGTCGATATATTTGGATTTGGATGTGAGCGCCATTATTTTTTCTCTTCGGCCATGATCTTGCCGGCTTCCCGGATGGCTTCAAAAATTTTAGGATAGCCGGCGCAGCGGCAAATATTGCCATCGAGCGCGTATTCGATCTCTGTTTGTGTGGCCTTGGGGTTCTTTTGCAATAAAGCCACCGAGGACATGATGAAACCGGGGATACAGAACCCGCATTGGGTGGAACCATGCTCCACGTAAGCCTGCTGCACGGGGTGGAGTTTATCCCCCTCGGCCAGGCCTTCGATGGTCGTGATGTCTTTGCCTTCGCACGTGCCGGCCAATGTAATGCATGATAATGTCGCCCTGCCGTTGATGATCACCATGCAGGTACCGCATTCGGTTTCCTGGCAGGCGGTCTTGGTGCCGGTCATGGTCAGCTTATCGCGCAGGACCTCGAGCAGGGTTTCATGCCCCTGGAGTTCCAACGGGTAGTCTTTTTTATTGATGGTCAGGTGAACGTTCATATCATCCCTTGCAGATCTCCTCGATCGCGGTCCTGATGCTCACCCGGAACATGTGCTGTTTATAATCGGTCGAACGGGTGTCGTAAATTTCTTTGGTCAAATGCTCCAGGGCTTTTGTCCCTAAGTCCGGAGCGCTTTGGGATCTGTTAAGAAAGTCTTCCAGGGCGCGGTCGCGCTGGGCAAAAGCGGTGCCGTTGTTGACGGCAACCCGCGCATCGCCCCATTGTTTGCCTTTTAATTTGGCCTTAACGCAGACCGCCAGCATGGGCTGGTCTACATTGAGGGTTTTCTTGACCCGGCGGTAAGCGATCTTGGCCGCGGGGTCTTTCCTGACGGTGACATGGGTGAACAAGCTTTCAGCGCGGGCGGCGTTCTTGAAGAAATCCTCTGCCGGCATGACGGTCTCTTTGCCTTCGGGTGAAAGGAAATGCATCTGCGCGTCGAGCGCGATCATGACCGCGCCCATCTCGGTCCAGGTATAGCGGCAGGTCAAATTACCGCCGACGGTGGCCATGTTACGGATGGGATTGGTGGAAATATTCTGGCAAACCGTGTGCAGGACTTTCAGATTATCGACGGTCAAAGGATTTTCCAGCAGGTCGGTTATGGTGGTCATGGCCTTGATGGTGAGGGTGTCCCCTTGCAGCGCGATGCCTTTGAGGTCCTCGGCTTTGGCAAGGCTTAGGATATTATGGGTGGTTTTGGTGCCTTTATGTTTAAGCAATTTAAGGCTGTTGAGCAAAAACGTGCCCCCGGCCAGGACCTTGGTGTCTTCCTGCTTGAACAGTTTGGCCGCCTCCAGGGCGGTTGTGGGCATATGTAAGGTTAAGGCATTGAGCAGCATATTTGATTTTTTAGTATATCAAAAAAGTCAGAGCAATCCAATGACTTCCTGAGGCAGGTTTTTGAGTTCCTGCGTCCCCAGGATCTTGATGGCCCAGCGCAGGATGTCGAGCTTATGCTGCAACTGCTCGTTGGGCTTTTGCACCTTCCCTAAGCGTTTGCGGGAGAGGAAAAACGTCTTGCGCAGCACGTTGAACACGATGCGCGCTTCCCTTGGGCGGTCGCTGGCCTTGAGCACATCATCCAGGCCCTCGTAAGCCATGGCGCTGACCACGCGGTTGTAATGGTCCATCTTCAGGATCAGGGCCGGCACCATGGACTGGAAGTACTGGTAGCGGTCCAGCACGACCAAAGCATGCATGATCTCCACCTGCACAAAGGCCGAATCGCTGCGGTTAAGGCGCCGGAGAAATATTTTGATGACAATGGACTTCTCGGCTTTGAGGGTCTCGGACGCATATTTTTTGGTAAAGACCCGGACGGCCGCGGCCATTTTATAGGCGCCCAGGGAATCGTCCCCCACCATGGCCAGCAAAATGTCTTTGCTTTCACCGGAGAATTTTTCCGTATACCCGTCGATGAGCGCCTTATCGTCAAAAATGGCGTCTCCCCCCAGGTCCATGCCGCCGGAAACGGCATCGTCCTTGGCCGCAAAGACATAGCCCTGGTTGCCTGCCAGCAAAACCGCGATCAAGAAAAATTTGAACAGTTTCATGGACAAAACTCCAAAGACACGTTGAGCGCCTGGCGCGAGTGCGTGAGCCCCCCGACGGAAATGCGTTCCACGCCGGCCGCCGCGTATTTGCGGACATTACCAAGGGTGATGCCGCCGGATGCTTCCAGCAGGACCTTGGACCGCGCACGGTCGCGCATCCGCACCGCTTTTTTGGTCTGCGCCGGCGTCATATTATCTAAAAGGATGATATCGGCTTTTGTGTCCAGGGCTTCTTTGAATTGCTTGAGATCATCCACTTCCAGCTCCACAGTACCCCGGTGTTTCTTTTTGACCGATTCGACCATTTGCGCCAGGTCCATCCGTCCGGCGGCAAAGGCCCGGTGATTGTCCTTGATCATGGGCATGGACGAGAGGCCGAAACGGTGATTGACCCCGCCGCCGCAGCGCATGGCATAACGCTCCAGTTCCCGCAACAGCGGTGTGGTTTTGCGCGTGTCCAGGATGATGGCCTTGTATCCTTTGACCGCGTCCACGAACGCCCGGGTCTTGGTGGCAATGGCCGAAAGATAGCTTAAAAAATTCAAGGCCACCCGCTCCGCTGTCAATAAAGTCCGTGTCTTTCCCTGTACCCGGGCGATCACCGTGCCGGCTTTGGCCTTTTGGCCCTCACGCACCAAAACGCGCAAGCGGACCTTGGGGTCCAGCCGGGTGAATGCCTGGCGCGCGAAATCAAGCCCGCAAATAATGCCGTCGGACTTGACCACGATGTCCGCCACCGAAGTATGGTCTTTAGGGACCAGGGCATCGGTGGTGATATCTCCCCTGCCTATGTCCTCAAGCAGGGCCAGGGAAACCACGGTCCGGATATATTGGGTATCCATCGGCATAAGTCAATTGAGGTTAGCCAGCACCTGGTTTAACCCCTGAACGTCCCTCTTAAGCCCGTCGAGACGCTCTTTTTCCTTGATAATGACATCTTCCGGCGCCTTGCTGACAAATGCCTCATTGCTCAACCGGCCTTCCAAAGCTTCAATGGCTTTTTGTTTCTGCGCGATCTCCGCGGTCTTCTTTTTCTTTTCCGCGCCGATGTCCACCAGCCCTTCCAGCGGGATGAAGATTTTGGCGCTCTGGGCCAGGGCCACGGCGGAATTCTTCAAAGCCGGCTTTAAAATGTCGATGGCCAGTTCCCCTGTCTTTGCCAGGTTCTTGATGTCTGCGGCGGAGGCGGCCAATTGTTCCTGCTGGGCATTCGTATACGGGATGATCAGGCAGTCCAGCGGCTCCTGGGGCTTTATTTTCCACTCGCTGCGGATATTGCGGATGGCGGTGATCACGTCGATGACCAGTTGCATGTGGCCGGCGGATGAAACATCGACCAGCGCCTCGTTCTTCACCGGCCAGGAAGCGGTGGACAAACATCCCTTGGCATTCATTTTACTGTAAATTTCCTCGGTGACAAAGGGAATGAACGGGTGCATCAGTTTCAGGGAATTCTTCAAGATGAACAGCGCGGTCCTCTGGACGTTCACATCGTCGAACTTGGCCTTGATGAGCTCCAAATACCAGTCGCAATAATCGCCCCAGAAGAAATCCTGCACCAGGATCTCAGCCTCGGAATAGCGGAAGGTCTCAATGGCCCTGCCGGTCCTCTCCAGGGTTTCATAAAAACGCGCGATGATCCAGCGCGAGGGCAGATCGAGCCCTTTGAGCTCGAGGCGCTCATAATCCCCCGAAGCCAGCGCCTTTTCGCTGTTCATAAAGACCAGCCGTGCCGCGTTCCAGACCTTGTTGGCGAAATTGCGGCCGATCTCGAATTTTTCCTTGGAAATGAAAATGTCCTGCCCCGAATTGATGATGAGGCTAAAACGCAAAGCATCCGCCCCGTATTCCTCGATGATCTCCAAAGGATCGATGGCATTGCCTAAAGATTTGGACATTTTGCGGCCTTTGGCATCGCGCACGGTGCCGTGGATGAACACCTCGGTAAAGGGCGCCTTGCCCATGAATTCATACCCGGCCATGATCATGCGCGCCACCCAAAAAAAGATGATCTCGGAAGCGGTGAACAGCGTATTGGTCGGGTAAAAATATTTCAGGTCCGCATTGGCCTTGGGCCAGCCCAAAGTGGCGAACGGCCACAACCACGAGGAGAACCAGGTATCCAGCACATCTTCATCCTGTTTGAGCGCCACATCTTTGCCATGCATCTTTTTGGCCTGGGCTTTGGCGTCCTCTTCGCTGCGGGCCACGAACACATTGCCCTCATTGTCATACCACACCGGCACGCGGTGCCCCCACCAGATCTGGCGGGAAATGCACCAGTCGCGGATGTCCGTCAACCAGTTGACATATACTTTTTCCCAATGTTCGGGGCGGATGCGGATGGTGCCGTTCTTGACCGCCTCCAATGCCGGCTTGGCCAAAGGCGCCATTTTTACGAACCATTGCTTGGACAAGCACGGTTCGACCACGGTATCACAGCGGTAGCAATGCCCGACACTTAGCTTATGGTCTTCAATCTTGACCAGATGTCCGGACAATTCCAATGCCGTGACGATCTGTTTACGGGCCTCAAAACGGTCCAGATCGTTGAATTGACCGCCCTTGTTATTGATGCGTCCATCCGGATGCATGATATTGATAAAGTCCAAATTGTGCCTTTTACCCATGGCAAAATCATCCGGGTCATGGGCCGGGGTGACCTTGACCGCGCCGGTGCCGAACTCCGGTGAAACAAAGTCATCGGCGATGATCCTGATCTCCCGCCCTATCAGCGGCAAAACAAGGGTTTTACCGATCACTTTTTTATAACGCTCATCCTTGGGGTTGACGGCGACCGCCGTATCACCCAGCATGGTCTCGGGCCTGGTGGTGGCGACGATCATCCCGTCGGAGGGTTTATCTTTGAACAGATAACGGATATGGTATAACTTGCCGCTTTTTTCCTGGTGTTCGGCCTCTTCGTCGGACAAGGCGGTCTGGCAGCGCGGGCACCAGTTGATGATGTACCGGCCCTGGTAAATAAGCCCTTTTTTATGCAATTCGATGAAGGCTTCCTTGACCGCCTCGCTGTAAGCCTCGTCCATGGTAAAACGCGCACGGGCCCAATCGCAGGAAGAACCGAGCCTTTCCAGCTGGCGGATGATGGTATCGCCGTATTCCTGCTTCCAGGCCCACAGCCTTTTGATGAATTCCTCGCGGCCCACGTCCTGGCGGCGCTTGCCTTCCTTGGCCAGTTCTTTTTCCACCACGTTCTGGGTGGCGATGCCGGCGTGGTCCGTGCCGGGCATCCACAAGGCCTCGAAACCGTTCATACGTTTGTAGCGGATCAAAATGTCCTGCAAGGTATTGTTAAGGGCATGGCCCATGTGCAGGATACCGGTGACGTTGGGCGGCGGGATGACGATGGTAAACGGCTTTTTGTCGCCTTTGGGTACGGCATGGAACACATTGCCGTCTTTCCACAGCTTAAGCCACTTGCTTTCCGTTTCCTGGAAATTGTAGCGGGGAGAGAGTTCGGACATCACTTCTTGTCTTTAAGCAGTTTATATTCGATACTGTCGACCAGCGCTTCCCAACTGGCCTCGATGACGTTCTCATGCACGCCCACGGTGGTCCAGGAATCGTGTTCGTCCTGGGATTCGATCAAAACGCGCACGCGTGCTGCCGTCCCTTCCTTGGTGTCCAGGACACGGACCTTGTAGTCGGACAGGTGCATGTGCTCGATATGGGGATAGAATTTGCGCAGGGCCATGCGCAGGGCGCGGTCGAGCGCTTCCACCGGGCCGTGGCCTTCGACGGTCGCCATCTCATCGCTGCCGTTGACCTGCAGCCGCACCGTGGCCCCGGCGACAACAGAGCCGTCGCTTTTCTTCTCGGTCAGGGCCTTGAAGCTGTCCAGGACGAAGAACGGTTTATACAAATTCAGCCGGCGCTTCATGAACAATTCGAAGGAAGCGTCCGCCCCCTCGAACTGGTAACCGCGGTATTCCTTCTCCTGCAGCTCTTTCATGATCTCTTTGGCCTGCGCTGAATTCTTGTCCAGCTGGATGTTGAGCTTCTGGGCCTTTAAGATTATGGGCATTTTACCGGCCAGCTCGGAAGTCAGCAAACGGCGATGGTTGCCCACGGTCTCGGGATCGATGTGCTCGTAGGCAGCCGGGTTCTTGAGGATAGCGTCGATGTGCACGCCCCCTTTATGGGCAAAAGCGGAATGCCCGATAAAAGGATGGTTATTGGCCAGCGTATAATTGCTCACCTCGCTGATGTAATAAGCCGCGTCCATCAACTGCTTGATCTTATTGTCCGGGATGGTCTTGATGTTCATCTTGGCATGCAAAATGGCCATGACCGTGCACAGGTCCGCGTTGCCGCAGCGCTCTCCCATGCCGTTGAAAGTCCCCTGCACCTGCACACAGCCGGCAGTGATGGCGGCCAGGGAATTGGCCACCCCCAGGTCCTGGTCATTGTGGGTGTGTATGCCCAGCGGTGTCCGCAGTTTTCTCTTAACCTCTTTGACGATGCGGGTGACCTCTTCCGGCAGGGTCCCGCCGTTGGTGTCGCAGAGCACGATGCAGTCAGCCCCGGCTTTTTGCGCGGCCAGGACGGTCTTTAAGGCATAGGCGGGGTTTTTCTTATACCCGTCGAAGAAATGCTCGGCATCGTAGAACACTTCGCGCTTGTGTTCCTTCAGGAACGCCACGGACTCCCCGATCATCTTCAAATTCTCCTCGAGGGTGGTTTTGATGACGTCCCTGACATGCAGGTCCCAGCTTTTGCCGAAAATGGTCACGGTCGGTGTTTCGGACGCGACCAGTTCCCGCAAGTTGGCGTCCTCCTCCACCTTGATGTTAGCGCGACGGGTGGAGCCGAAGGACGCCAATTTGGCGTTCTTAAGCCGGCGCCCCTTCATGAGCTCGAAGAACTCCTTGTCCTTGGGGTTAGAACCCGGCCAGCCGCCTTCGATGTAATGGATGCCCAGTTCATCGAGCTTCTCGGTGATCTTGACCTTGTCGTTGACGGTATAGGACACGCCTTCGGTCTGTGAACCGTCGCGCAGGGTGGTGTCGTATATGATGACCTTGTTGGGCACTAGATCTGTTCCAGTTTGAATGTTTTATGCAGGGCCTTGACCGCCTTGTCCGCCAGGTCCTGCTGGATGATGCACGAAACGCTGATCTCGGAGGTCGAGATCATTTCGATATTGATGGCATTGTCCGCCAGGGTCTTGAACATGCGCGCCGCGATGCCGCTGTGCGAGCGCATGCCGGAGCCGATCAGGGACACGCGGGCGATGTTCCTGTCCTCCAGGATCTCGCCGGCACCGATCTTCTGGCCGATGGCCGTGGTGGCCTTGATGGCCTTGTTCAGGTCGGCCTTGGGCACCGTGAACGAAATGTCCGATAACTTATCATGCGGCACGTTCTGCACGATGGTGTCCACGTTGATGCCTTTTTTAGAGATCTCCTCGAAGATCTTGGCCGCGATCCCTGTTTTGTCAGGGACGGAACAGATGGTGATCTTGGCCTCGCTCTTGTTGCAGGTCACCCCGCGCACGGCGATCTCTTCCATTTTCTCGGTCTCTTTGACGATCATGGTCCCTTCCTCCTTTGAAAAGCTTGAACGCACATGTAACGGGATGTCGAAACGCTTGGCCACCTCGATGGAGCGCGCCTGCATGACCTGCGCGCCCAGGGAGGCCATTTCCAGCATCTCATCGAATGTGATGGCCTTGATCTTGCGGGCCTCCGGCACGATGCGCGGGTCGGTGGTGTATATCCCGTCCACGTCGGTGTAGATCTCGCAGACCTTGGCCTTGAGCGCCTTGGCCAGGGCGACCGCGGTCAGGTCCGAACCCCCGCGGCCCAAGGTGGTGATGTCATCATTGGAGGTCACGCCCTGGTAACCGGCCACAATGACGATCTTCCCGTCCTTGAAGGCCTTGTTGATGCGCTTGCCGTCGATGGTGATGATGCGGGCCTTGCCGTGGGTCTTGTCGGTCTTGATCCCCACCTGGCGGCCGGTAAAAGAAATGGCGTCATGCCCCAGTTCCTTGATGGCAATGGCCAAAAGCGCGCAGGAGATCTGCTCGCCGGTCGACAGCAGCATGTCCATTTCGCGGTCCGGCGGGTTGGTGGACAACTGGAAGGCCAGCGCTTCGAGTTCATCGGTGGTGTCGCCCAGCGCCGAGACCACGACCGCGATGTCGGTGTGCTTGTTCTTATAGGCCACCACCCTCTGGGCCACGTTCTTGATGCGCTCGATGTTGGCCACCGAAGAACCGCCGAATTTCTGAACAATAACGTCTTTGTCCATTTTTCCCCCAGCTGATGTTATGCCTTAAAAAAATGACGGACCAGTTCTTCCCCGCTTTTGAACTTCAAACCCGCCTGCGCGGCGTCCTTCTCCGAATACGCCTGCACCCCGTTACTGCTGATGCCCGGCCCGGCCATGATAAACGGCACCGGAGCGCGGGTGTGCGTGCGTTTGCCTACCGGTGTCGGGTGGTCAGGGGCCACCATGATGCGCACATCGGCATGCTTGCCGAAATGGTTGAGGATGGTCCCCACCACCTCTTTGTCAAAACGCTCGATGCATTGCATCTTGGCCTTGAGGTCGCCGTTATGCCCGGCCTCGTCGGTGGCTTCCACATGCACGTACACGAAATCATGGTCCTTCAGGGAATTGATGGCCGCCTGGGCCTTACCCTTGTAATTGGTGTCGTAATAGCCGTTGGCGCCGGGCACCGTGATCACGTTCATTCCTGTCAGCCGGCCAATGCCGTTGACCAGGTCCACCGCCGAGATCACCGAGCCGGTCATCTTGTAGCGGTCCCGGAACAGCGGCAACTCCGGCCGCGAGCCCTGTCCCCACAGCCAGATCATGTTCGCCTGGGGCTCTCCGGAATCGCCCCGGATCTTGTTGATCTGGTGGGATGCCAGGATGCTCCTGGACCTTTCCATCAGGCTCAAGAGGATCTCGCTCTGTGGGCCGGTCGGCAAATGATCTTTGATCGGCTGGTTTAAAATGTCATGCGGCGGCGTGGTCTTGACCTTGAGCAGGCGCTCGACGCTGATGGTCTTGACGACCAGCAGGTGGCGGTAGCTTTTGCCCGCGTAAAAACGCACGTCCGGCCAGTCAATGGCGCGCTCCAGGTAGTCGATGAGGTTCTTGGCCTCTTCGGTGGTGATGTGCCCGGCGCTGTAATCGGCCATTTTTTCATCTTCAATGGTCACTAAATTGCAGCGCACCGCCACTTCATCGACATCCAGCATGACCCCCATGTTGGCCGCTTCCAAAGAAGCGCGGCCGGAGAAATTTTTGAGCGGATCATACCCCAACAGCGCCAGATTGCCGATGTCCGAACCCGGCGGCAGGCCGTCGGGAATGGTCTGCACCATGCCGCAAAAGCCGCTGGCGGCCAAATAATCCATATTGACGGTATTGGCCGCTTCCAATGGGGTCTTCCCATCCAACTGCGCCATCGGTTCATCCGCCATCCCATCGGGGACTAAAATAATGTATTTCATCAATTACCTCTGTAATTGATGCCGATTATATTTGCAATAGTACGGCACAATTTTTTCGCGAGTTGCTGCTTGCTCGAAGCTTTGGCGAGCACCCGGCCATCCGCATCGAGGATATACCCTTTATAACCATGGGTCACGGAATTAGCCACCACCACATCCGCGCCGGAATCGGTGAACAACTTCCGGCTTGCCCGGAAAGCGGACTTTTCATTAAGGCCCGGTTCCAGCTTAAAGCCGACCAAAAAGGTCCCCGGCGATGCGCGCTTGATCCGGTTGACCAACTTTTCCGTCGGGACCAGTTTCAAGCTGAAAGGTTTTTCGGAGGCGATCTTGGTCTTCGCAACACGTTGCGGTTTGAAATCCGAGACCGCCGCCGCATGGACCACAATGTCGTACTTTTTAGCGCTCTCTTTCGACAGCGCCGCGGCAAAATCATCGAAGGACATGGGCCCTTCGAGCATGGTGACCTTTGCCCCGGCTTTCTTGAATTGCCCCGCGATCAAACGTCCCATTTCGCCGGTGGACCGGTTGCTGATGACGCGTACGTCATCGATCGCCACCCACGTGGGCCCGCAGGTAATGAGCGCCTTCATAAACCGATCTCTTTTAGGATCGCTTTACGCTCCGCCGGCATGACCACCGGCTGGACCAGGTCCCGCGTGGCTGTGTCCGGGTCTTTTAAGCCGTGCCCCGTTAAAGTGCAGACCAAACGCCGGCCCTTATGGTCCTTAAAGAAACCTTGCCCGCTCAATTTAAGCACTCCCGCCACCGATGCCGCCGAAGCGGGCTCCGCGAAAATACCGGCGGAAGAAGCCAGCAAATGGTACGCGGACAGGATCTCTTCGTCGGTGACCATGTCGATCGAACCCTTGGACTGGTCCCGGGCTTCCACGGCGCTTTTCCAGCTCGCCGGGTTGCCGATACGGATGGCGGTGGCGATGGTTTCCGGCTTTTCGATGATGCGGTTATACACGATCGGCGCCGAACCGGCGGCCTGGAACCCCAGCATGTGAGGCAGGGTCTGGGACTTCCCGGCGGACTTATATTCTTTATAGCCCTTCCAGTAGGCGGTGATGTTGCCCGCGTTACCGACGGGAATGGCGTGGAATTCCGGCGCGTCCCCCAAAAAATCACAGATCTCAAAAGCGGCTGTTTTCTGTCCCTCGATGCGGAAAGGGTTCACGGAATTGACCAGCTCCACCGGGTAATGGGCGGCGATGTCCTTGACCAGCTCCAAAGCCTCATCAAAATTGCCCTCGACGGCAATGACCTTGGCGCGATGGATCATGGCCTGAGCCAGTTTCCCGGCGGCGATCTTTCCTTTGGGGATCAGGACAATGCATTGCATCCCGGCCCTGGCCGCGTAAGCGGCGGCTGACGCCGACGTATTTCCCGTCGAAGCACAGATGACCTTCTGGGCGCCTTTTTCCTTTGCTTTGGAAATGGCCATGGTCATGCCGCGGTCCTTGAACGAACCCGTGGGATTCAACCCTTCGTATTTGGCAAAGACCTGCAATCCCGTTTTCTTGGACAAAACCTCAACGGGAATGAGCGGCGTATTGCCTTCATACAAAGTCACCACCGGGGTCTTGTCACTGACCGGCAAATACTCCCGATAATGCTCTATAAGTCCTGTCCAGCGCGCCATAGTTTTAGTGTTAGAGTTTTTCCATGCGGATGGCCACGGGTTTGCTGCGCACCACCGCCAGCTGGGTGATCTGCTCCAGCGCGTCGCGCACCGAGCGCTCGTTGGCCACGTGGGTCAGCATGACCACCGGCACCGTCGAACCCTTGTTCTCCTGCTTCTGGTTGACGGAAGCGATGCTGATATTGTGCTGGCCGAGCACGCCGGTGATGATGGAAAGCACGCCGGGCTTGTCGATGACCATGAACCGGATGTAAAAACGGGTCTCCACCTCATCGATCTTGCGCAGCTTCAACCCTTCCTGTTCCTCGGTGGGATTGAAGATCCACGAGGGCATCTGCACGTCCTTACGGATGCCGAGGTTGATGAGATCGCTGACAACGCCGGAAGCGGCGGTCATCTGCCCCGCGCCCTGGCCCTCGATGAACACGTCTCCCATGGGATCCATGTCCAAAAAGATGGCATTGTCCACCCCGTTGACCGTGGCCAACCCGTGCTCCTTGGGGATCAGGGTCGGGTGCACGCGCACATCCAGGGAATTGCCCACTTTCTTGGCAATGGCCAGCAAACGGATGGTCAGGTTCAAAGTGTTGGCGAACTCGATATCGTCGTGGGAAATATGGTTGATCCCCTCGACATGGAAATCCTTGGTGCTGACGAATTTCCCCTGGGTCAAAAAAACCAGGACAGCCAGTTTATGCGCCGAGTCCATGCCGTTGATGTCCAAAGTCGGATTGCTTTCGGCATAGCCTTTTTCCTGGGCTTCCTTGAGCGCTTCCTGGAAAGTCAGGCCCCGGCGGGTCATTTCACTTAAAATGAAATTGCAGGTGCCGTTGATGATACCGTAAACGCCGTTGAATCGATTGCCCGCCACCCCTTCGGTGATGGTGCGGATGATGGGAATGCCGGCGCCGACCGCGGCCTCAAAATAGATCATGCGGTTATTGGCATTGGCCTCCCGGAACAGTTCCTGCCCGCAGTTGGCCAGCAATTCCTTGTTGGCGGTCACCACGTGCTTACCGTTGCGCAGGGCGGTCAACATGATGTCCTTGGCCGGGCTCATGCCGCCGATCAATTCCACGACGATATGGATGTCCTTGTCATTGAGCACGGCATGGTGATCGTTGGTCAAAAAAGTATTGTCCAGCCCCGGCGAGGGCTTCTTGACGATGCTGCGGTCGGCGATGGTCTTGATGAAGAAATCCTTCTTGTATTTATCCTTGAAGAATTTCCGACGGCTCTTGAGGATCTTGACCACCCCCTGGCCGACCACGCCGTAACCGATCAAACCTATGTTGACGAGTTCCATATTTACCTCTGCTGCTCCGAATACTGTTCGATCTTGGCCAGGACATCGGCGGCTTGGGGTGAAACATTACGAAACTCGACCCGGATGGTGTAGATCATGTTCGGGATCTTTTCCTTGGCTTCCAGCACCACGCCTTCCAGCTGCACCTTGTCGTTAAGGAAAGGGGTCTTGAGCTCCATGACCAGCTCGCTGCCGCGCTGGAACAAGCTGGTGGCGCTGAAATTGATGCCCCCGCGGCTGATATTATTGACCTGGGACATTTCATGGCGCATGCCTTCCTTGCCTTTTAAAGTATAGGAAACCATGAAGTTCCGAAAAATGCGGACAAACTGCCTGCGGTTTTTGCCTTGGTCGGACATATTTCCCCTTAGAATGGTCGGGACGGTGAGATTTGAACTCACGACCTCTTGTACCCCATACAAGTGCGCTAGCCACCTGCGCTACGTCCCGGACAATACTATTATTTTAAATAAGGAGATATTGTAACAAAAGAAGGGAAATATGGAAAGACTTTAGTTCTCGGCTTTGACCTGGCGGCCCATGAGGTCGGCCATGGCCTTGCGGGGGTTTTTGGCTTCGAAAATGATCTTATAAACCTGCTCCGTGATGGGCATGGGAATGCGGCGCTTGCGGCTCAAGCGGTAGACGGCTTTGGCGGTCACCACCCCTTCGGCCACCATGTGCATATTGCCCAGGACCGTGCGCACGCTTTTGCCTTTACCTAAAGCCTCTCCCACCGTGCGGTTACGGCTGCTGGGACTGAAACATGTGGTGGCCAGATCTCCCAGGCCGGCCAGTCCGTAAAAAGTTTCCTTGCGGCCGCCCAAAGCCACCCCTAAACGGGTGATCTCGCTTAAGCCCCGGGTCAAGATGGCGGACTTGGCATTGGTGCCCAAACCCAAACCGTCGCAGACCCCGCAGGCGATGGCAATGACATTCTTGATGCTGCCGCCTAACTCCACGCCGGCCACATCCGTGTTGGTGTATATCCTAAATGACGGGGAATTGAACACTTTCTGGATGGCCCGGGCCAAAGCTTTGTCTGTGGAGGCAGCCACCGCGGTCGTTGCCATGCCCCCCGCGGTTTCCCCGGCAATGGTCGGTCCTGAAAGCACGGCCAGCGGGACTTTGCCCAAATGTTCATGAATGACCTGCGACATGCGCTGGAAGGTCTGCGGGTCAATGCCTTTGATGACGCTTAAAAAAGCTTTACCGCGACAGGAAGTTTTTTCGATCTTCTGCAGGACATTGCGCAGGTATTCCGAAGGGCAGGCCAGGACCACCAGGTCGGCGAATTCAATGGCTTCACCCATGTCCGCGGACAGGCGTATGCTCGAGGGAAGTTTGTGGCCGGGAAGGAATTTTTTGTTCTCGCGGGCCCTGGTCATGGCCGCCACATTGGCGGCGAACGCACCCCATAACAGCACCTTGTACCCCCTGTGGCCCAAGTGGATGGCCAGGGTCGTGCCCCAGCCGCCGTCGCCTAAAATGCTTATGGAACGCAAAGGCCTTTTCATATGAAGACCTCGCGCCAGATCTCGAACATGTACGCGGCGCCCCATTTGAGCACCTGCAGTTTGCGTTCGCCCCCTTCGCGGGCCGGCTCATCGCCGGGGATGTCGGCAATTTTCAGTTTGCGCTTGGCGGCGCGGATGGACAACAGCGGTTCCCAGCTGATCTTGGTCCTGAACAAATTCTCCTCGAACGAATAGCTTTTGTCTTTGTCCAGTTCCAGGTCGAAGATCAATTGCTTTTTATAGATGCGGTAGATGACCATGGCATCGGTGTAATGGGCCCGGTGCAGGAGATTGATGCAGCCGGTGAACAACCAGTTGCCGAAACTGGTCACGGCATCGTCGTCGTAGCTTTTGGCGCCCTTCGCGTAACGCGACACGATGACCATGTCGTAGCCTTCCTTGAATTTGTCGATGCACGCCGGGATCAGTTCCGGTATGGAATTGCCGTCGGGGCTGAAGGTGAGGATGGCGTCACCCTTGATAAAAGGCAGGGCGTCCATATAGGCCCCGCGGATGCCCGGGGTCTTCTGCATGACCACGTCATAGCCCATCTCGCGGGCGATGTCGGCGGTGCCGTCCTTGGAATTGCCGTCCACAATGAGGATCTGGTCGACCCACTCTTTCTTGACCTTGGGCATGACCGTGCGCATGCCGACGGCTTCGTTGAGGGTGGGGATCAAAAGGGTGACTTTGATAGGGACCTCCGGTTATATGCGAGCAGCCAATGGAGCGGGCGGAGAGAATCGAACCCTCGCTACTAGCTTGGAAGGCTAGAGTTCTACCACTGAACTACGCCCGCAAAATGGTGGGCAGTGAAGGATTCGAACCTCCGAAGCGCAAGCGCAAGAGATTTACAGTCTCTCCCCGTTGACCACTTGGGTAACTGCCCGTATATTACTGTTTAAATGGAGCTGGCTAGAGGCTTCGAACCCCCGACCTGCTGATTACAAATCAGCTGCTCTACCAACTGAGCTAAGCCAGCAAAACAATATAACTTATTTATTTTAAAATACTTATGTATTGTTCTTCTGTTTGCATGTTTTTCAAATTTTGCTCTGGGGACCGTGTGGGGACTGTTTCAGAACTCCCGGAGGCCTTTTGCAAACCAATACTCTCTCCTAAAACATCAACTGCTTGTTTCTTATGGTTATGGGAAAGATGGGCGTAACGCAATGTCATTTCTATTGTATTGTGTCCTAAAATTTCCCGCACAGTATTTAGATCAACACCCGCCATAACTAATTGACTAGCAGCTGTATGTCTTA
>Ga0105164_10000025_pt1 | contig 104981 bp, 104 predicted proteins | sample VDWuncwatermetaG_FD_89674 | JGI IMG/M metagenome (GOLD analysis project Ga0105164, IMG submission 89674) | Wastewater microbial communities from Netherlands to study Microbial Dark Matter (Phase II) - VDW unchlorinated drinking water | ecosystem: Environmental > Aquatic > Freshwater >...
AATTATTACAGTCATTTTTATTACAGATTTAAGCAAATCAACAAAGCCCTTCATTGAAAAAATACGTCCCAAGCTGGTTATAGGATTAAGTTTATTTAAGTCAGGTTGCAAAGCCTCTTCATTCTGTAAAAATCCCGTCTGCATCACCTGTGAGGCGACGCCCACAACCAATGCTAAAAAAAATACCGGACTTGTGAGAATTAATAATTTATAACCCATATACGAGAGGACCTCTAGAATTTTCCCTTCACGAATTGTGTAAACCAACTCCGGCCCCATCGTGCGATTAAAAACGTCAAATAAGTTTTGAAGAAAAAACCTTGAGGCCGCATAAAGAACTCCCGCGGCCATCAAAAAAAATAATGCCGTGCTAAGTTCGCGGGTCATGGCCACTTGACCACGTTTACGGAACTCCTCCCGTTTAGCGTCTGTGGCCTGTTCGGTTTTTTCTTCCTGGTCTTCAGCCATCTATTTCCTTATCTTTCTGCAAAACCTATTAAAACAAATTAACTTACTAAATTGTTCTTACATACTTAAAAAATTCATTCATCGAAAAGTCCATCAGTCCGGACATTTGCATAACTAATAATGGTAAACTTATAAATATAATAAAAAACCCAATTAGCGCCGTAATTGAGGCCGAAGTAAATATTACATTGATCTGTGGAACCACTTTACTTAGTAAAGCCATACCTAATTGAATAATAATCATTGAAATCATCACGGGGGCCGCGATTTTTACACCAATAATTAAAAAACTCTGAATTTTTAATACAATTTCTGCCATCGAGGCATATTGAAAACTTAATTGTGCAACCGGGGTTGAGGTAAAACTTTCAGCAATTCCCATAATCATTTGGTGATGCCCATTCATTGATAAAAATACCAGGGTGGCGATCACTGTGTAAAACTGCTCCATAGCGTTACTCATGGACTCCATCATCGGATTAAAAACCTGGGCTTGCCCTAATCCCATGGAGACAGAAACAATTTCTCCGGCTATTGAAACCGCAAAGAAGAATAACCTTGTTACAAAACCCAATACGACTCCAATTAAAACTTCGCGTCCGGCCAGTAATAACAGGTCTGCCTGTGATTCATTTAGTCGCACTAAGGCCACATTTGTAGCCACAGTTTGAAATACAACTAGGGTAAAAACCAACGCAATTAATATTTTTAATGGAGCCGATATTGTTTGTGAACTGAAAACCGCCGCCGCCACTACAAATGCAGACATCCTTAATAGTATTAAGCCAAACATCAGAATTTGAACTTCATTAAGCTGCGAAAAACTCAGCATCGACTAGCCCCTCACTACGGTTGCGATATTTTCAAATAAATTAGTTGTGTAAGAACTCATGGTATCAAGCATCCAAGGTCCGGCTAAAACTAAAATAATTGCCACCACAATCATTTTGGGAACAAAAGTTAAAGTGTTTTCATTAATTTGCGTCAGTGCCTGAAAAATACTGACAATCAAACCTATTACTAAAGTGCCTAGTAGCAGTGGCGCTGAAAGCAGCGCTAGTGTTTTCATAGCGTCTTGGCCTAAATGTATAACTATTTCTTCACTCATTTTACAATCCTTCCATGGATTAGTCTTTGCTTATTTCTTTGCACATTTCTTTATTCATTAGCAAAAATTTAGCCAAAACTCCGCACCATTGAACCAATGAGCAGCGTCCAGCCATCAACAAGTACAAACAACATTATTTTAAACGGCAACGAAACCACCGTCGGCGGCACCATCATCATACCCATAGCCATTAAGACACTGGCTGCGAGAATATCGATTATTAAAAATGGAAGAAATATTATAAATCCTATCATAAAAGCGGTTTTAAGTTCGGATACAATAAAAGCCGGAACCAATACGATAGTGGGTACATCCGCCCTAGTTTTTGGTTTTTCAACTTTTGCTAATTTGACAAAAAGCGCTAAATCTTGGTCGCGGGTTTGAGTGAACATAAAACGACGAAGCGGTATCAAGGCATTTTCTAAGGCCTGCTCTTGCCCTAAGTTACCACTTAGATAGGGTTGCATGGCTTTTTGGTTAATTTCAGTAAAAGCAGGACCCATAATAAAAAAGGTTAAAAATAAAGATAAACCCACCAATAACTGATTTGGGGGCAACTGCTGCACGCCCATGGCTTGCCGCAAAAAAGATAAAACAATTAAAATTCGGGTAAAACCCGTCATCATAATCAATATTGCCGGCGCGAGCGTTAGTACAGTTAAAACTAAAACCATTTTGATTGCGTTCACAACTTCCGTAGGACTTTCGCTGGTTTTAAAGCCCATATTTAAAGTCGGTAAAGTTACCTGCGCCAAAGTCCAAGAGCCAAACAACAAAACCAAAATAGGTGTCAGCACAAAAAATAACTGACGAATTAACATTAATGGGTTAACTCTCACGAAAATCTCCGCATTGATTTAATTTTTTTACTAACAGTGTCGGTCACACCTGCAAATGAAAATTCTTCTTCCAGCTCCTCCGCCATTGCACCCATAGATTTTTCTTTTTGAGGTGTTATCTGCGCAGCACTTTGATTTAATGACTCTTTAAAATTTTTTGGCATTTCTGCGGCCTGCAACTCGTCATCAATTAATGAAAGTGACTTAATGAGTGAAATATTGGCGTCGGTAATTCCCACTAAAATTGATTCTCCGGCCACGTGAATAATCGCCAAGCTTTTTTTGGGTCCAAGATAATGCTGAGTTAACACCTTAATTTGCATGTTTGATTTATTAATCACATTTGAGGTTTTATACTTGCGCACATAATAATAACTAGCCGTTAAAAGAACTATGACAATTACGCCCGATACTACAGCTTTTACAGAGGAGTTGGTTTCTATATTTTTTTTTTCGGCGGTTATTGAAAGAGGGATTTCATTCTCCGCCAATTTTGCGGACTCCTCTGCGTATGAAAATATAGAACAACTTAAAATTAGACTAAGTCTAAAAAATAATTTCATCATTTTAGCTGCTCGATTCTTTCAGATGGAGATATAATATCTGTCAAACGCACTCCAAATTTTTCATTGACCACCACGGCCTCGCCACGCGCAATAAGTTTATCATTAACTAAAACCTCCATCGGCTCTCCGGCAAGTTTCGCTAACTCAATCACAGAGCCCTGAGTTAAGTTTAGAAGCTCGCTGACTGGCATTTTTGTACGCCCCAACTCGACGGTAACTTTTAACGGAATATCCATAATAAGGTTCAGATTTCGATCTTTTACGCTCGACTGCTGACTTGTGGCCGCAACCGGATCTTTAATCTCGCCCAGTTGATCTACAATTTTATCCATCGGATCGTTTGTCATTTTCTCCCCTTGCTTTCTACTTTGCTTTCTACTTTGCTTTCTGCTTTATTTCTTCTTATTTTTCAATTTGCCTAGTAATCTGCATAGCCACGGTTCCGTGATGCACTCCATAGTAGCCTTTAAATTTTTTAACATTTTCTACCTGCACATCTAACTCCCCCGAGGAATCCTGCGTTAATGGAATCACGTCTCCGATTTTTAATGTCATTAAATCTTTCAATTTAATTTCGGTTTCACCTAGGTTCACTTTGATATCAACGTCGGTATCTAGCAACTGTTCTTTAATAATTGAAGTCCAAAGTTTTTTATCGGTCTGGTCGGACTCCACCTGAAATCCGGTTGAAAGTTTTTGCTTAATTGGTTCTATTGTTGAATAGGGTATAACAATTGAAATAGTTCCCGAAGCTTGTTCAAGCTCCACGTCAAAAGTAGAGGCAATCACCACATCGGTCGGCGGCACAATACCCACAAATTGTGGATTGATCTCAGTTCTTTGAAATGAACAATCAATTTTTTCTATTGCGGCCCACGAAAGTTCTAAATCACCAATTGCCAACTCGACCACTTTTTTTACAATTTGTAATTCAATTGGTGTAAATTCTTTTCCGTCAAGTTTTGCGTAAGGCCGGTCCGCTCCACCGAAAAATGAATCCACTAGCGCATACGCCAGCTTCGCTTCAATCACAAATAAAGCCGAGCCTCGTAAATTATTAAAACGCAGCACACTCATGCAGGTTGGAATAGGCAATGTATTAATAAATTCACCAAATTTCAAAAATTCAGTGGAAGTTAAAGTTATTGAGGCAATTTTTCTTAATGATGCCGAAAGTGAAACCCGAAATGATCTCATAAATTTTTCATAAATAACTTCAAGCTGCGGTAGGCGACCACGGATAATTCGATCTTGACTGGTCAGATCATAAGAAATAACATTTTTTTCGCTGTCACCGCCATTAAGACTTTTAACGCCGCCTCCAGAGCTACTGCTCGAGGACGAACTACTAGATGACACATCTCCATCTGTAACCGCTGCCAGCAACGCATCAACTTCACTTTGCGATAATATTTGATTCACGCGCGGTCTCCCTGGTTATATAGCTTAATTAGTTATAAATTAGCTCAGTAAAGTAAACATTCATAATTTTACCCTTACTTAAAAACGAATTAATATTATCTTTGATTTCATTTCGTAAGGCGTCTTTACCCTCTTTAGAAGAAACTTCGTCAAAACTTTTACTCGATAAAATAATAATAATAAAATCGCGAATTTGTGCCTTGCGATTTTCAATTTCTTGAATAACTTCAGAGCCCTTGATTTCTAGCTCCATATTTACTTTTAATACTTTACGCCCTTTGCTGCCCGCCAAATTAACAATAAATGTTTCTAGCGGAATAACTCGGCCAATTTCTTCGCTAGCTTTGCTCTCTTCATCTTGTTGAGTTTGAACTTCCCCCTCAATTACATTTGCGATGCCCGGCTTGGCTTCTTCAATTTTACGACCTTTCCAGATCATAAAACCAACAAAGGCCACAACCAGCATATTAACCACCACTAAACCAATTAATAATTGTGGTTTAGTGGTAAAAGAAGATTTTAAGGCGGCGGGGGCGGCGGTTTCTGTCGGTGGTGCTTTTTCTTCAGCCAAAATTATCCTCCCTGATAACACTTCAATAACTGACACTTCGATTCTCTGTTATGCGAAGCAACAGTAATGCCACATATACTTAGGTCGGGAGATTGGCGATTTTAAGGATATTTTTAGCTTCATGTCAAAAAAATGAATACTCTGCGCTTGGGTCTGGGAAATAATAGGCCGCTAAGTTGACTAGTCCTGTTAGTATTTTGTCGGTAACTAGACTAAACTATTATCAATCTATCAGTAATTTTTATCAATAATTTTTATCAGTAATTTCTGCATTGGCCGCTATTTCACGCAGGTCGTCTTGACCTCCGTCATCCCATTCATTCTCTAGTAACGTCGACACCTCTAGTTTTGGCAAATGTTCGTCATCATCAATTAACTCATATAATAATTGAATAAGATCATCCGTGGTTACGATACCAACAAGATCGTCTTCGTTAGCCACAAGCATAGATGAAATTTTAAATTTAAGCATCTGTGAAATAATTTTTTTTATATTCGAATTAAGTTTAATTATTCTGACACGCGGACTCATCACAATTTTAATTTTGTTTTTTTTATTCAAAGTCTTGGCCACATCGGTCGCCGTTATAATACCAGATAGCTCATTAAAAGAATCCACCACCGGCAAGTGCCTGATACGGTTTATTTTCATTAGCGCTTCGGCTTCGTTCACATCTTTATCCTCTGATATTGAAATCAAGTTTGCAGACATGATAGCACTTGTTAAAAATGTCATGATTTACCCCCCCCCTTATTTGCAAGTTTAATTCTAACCCCACAGAAATAAATTTAAACTCAATTTTTTAGAACGATACGAATCTGCTGTGAAGAATATGCAACACAAACTTCATCCAGACTTTGGTCTTTCCCTAGCTTTAGTCACAATTACAAATTTATGCATAACGTGCCATGGTGTCCTTCCTTATTATTAAACTTAAAATAGTTTCTTATATTCAAGATTTCTGAATAGATTGTCTATGAGAACTCTAACTAGACTTTTCAGTTGCTCTGCAACTAGACTTTTTCATTTTTTATAGGGATAGATTAGAATAATAAAAGTATAGATTATTAAATTAATCTGTATAATATTTATAATGAGGTCTATATGAGTCAAAAGACAGATAGTATGATTAAGATCGCTTTAGTTTTTTTTGTAACATTACTTTCTTTTTCAGTAGGCACCTATGTTGGAAAAAAATATTCTGACAACCAACATAAACTGTCTTTACTTGAGCCCAAAAAAGAAGCCCCCCCCCCGAAAACCGATGAATTCGCTTCTGATGTTATGCTAGCAGATGATGCTTCTCATTTGACTGACGAACAAATGCTCGCTACCCAGGCAGAGCAAAAGCCTGCGGCATTAACTGATTCTGAAGTGGCTAAAATCGCTGAAGAATTCGCCACGGACGACGATTCTCTTGAGGAAAAAATAGTTGCTAGCATTGATCCACAAGAAAAACACCTAGACAACGTCACTGATGAGACCTCTCCTAGATATGTAACTCCGGACATTGCTAAACTACCAGTTAAACTACCAGTTAAACTGCCAGTTAAATTGCCAGCCAAACTACCCCTTAAATCAGCAACTCACTCAACAGAAGAATCTATTGAAAACCGTACTCCTGCCAGCACTCCTTCTAAAATGACAGTAAAAAAAGAACTGGTTCCCCTACTTTTCACCGTGCAAATTGGCTCTTATTCCAGCCAAGCCGAGGCCGAAAAAATAACCCACGATCTACAAAGCAAAGGCTTTAAAACCAGTTTTATACCCGCCGCAGTCAACGGACAAACTTGGTACCGGGTAAATGTTGGTTTATTTGGTAGCGTCAGAGAAGCGCAAGAATACAAAAAAGAATTTTTATTAAAAACAAAAATATCTTCGGCCATTGTGCAACGGGTTTTGCAGTAGCTCGTTAGCAGTTCCTTCATGAACACTGTAGAAAGCTTAACCCACCAATTAAATCCAGAACAAAAAAGAGCTGTTGAAACTATCGATGGTCCAATTCTTATTTTAGCTGGGGCCGGCTCTGGAAAAACGCGGGTACTAACTCACCGAATGGCTAATATTATAGCTCGCGGCTATGCCTCAGTCGATGAAATTCTTTGTGTTACCTTTACTAATAAGGCCGCCAAAGAAATGGAACATCGAATATTCAAAATACTTTCTGATCTACGCGTACCGGTAACCCGAGATTTATGGGTTAATACATTTCACGCATTCTGCGTGCGTATTTTACGGCAACATATAGATTTATTAGATTACAAAAAACCATTCACAATTTATGACTCCGGCGACCAATTGGCGCTGATTAAAAGAGTGATGACGGCATTGAATATTAATGATAAAATGTTTCCGCCAAAAAATTTTCAATCGCGCATCAGCAACTCTAAAATGTTAGGATTAACTCCTGATCATTTAAAGTCAGGTTCGGCCTCTATAAAACTTGATCCAAAAACTTTAGATGTTTACTCTCGCTACGAAGAAGAACTGAAACGCGCTAACAGCCTAGATTTTGACGATTTACTTTTAAAAACATATGAACTTTTTCGTATGTATCCCGCCATTTTAGAACAATACCAAAATAAATTTAAGTACATCATGGTTGATGAGTATCAAGACACCAATCACATTCAGTATTTACTGGTGCAGGTGCTGGCAAAAGCTCACCGAAACTTGTGCGTGGTGGGTGACGAAGACCAATCGATTTACTCTTGGCGCGGAGCCGATATCTCAAATATACTAGATTTTGAAAAAGAATTTAATGAGGCGATTATTGTAAAACTAGAAGAAAATTACCGCTCGTCTGGAAATATTGTAACTGCGGCTACTAAATTAATTGCCAACAACACACAACGAAAAGAAAAAACACTTTTTACTCAAAATGCCCTAGGCTCACTCATTCAAATACGCGAAGAACGCAACGAATACGACGAGGCCCGTTTTGTAGCTAAAACCATTCAAGACATGATTTCTAGTGGTGAACACGAACTCAATAACTACGCCATTTTTTACCGCACGAACGCACAATCAAGGGTGCTAGAGGAGCAATTGCGCACACTTGCACTGCCTTACCGATTAATTGGCGGCATGAGGTTTTACGAACGCGCCGAAGTTAAAGATTTATTATCTTATTTAAGGCTTTCACAAAATCTTCGCGACGACATGGCACTGAAAAGAATTATAAATGTTCCGGCGCGCGGCATTGGAAAAACCACTGTTGAAATGCTTGAAACCAAAGCCAGTGAATTAAAAATATCACTTTATGAAGCCGTACTGACCAGCATTAATAATCGTGATTTTAATGCCGGCACCACTGCAAAATTGAGACGCTTTTTAGATTTAATCGCAGACCTCAACGTGCAGCAAACCACTTTTAAACTTTCTGAGTTTTACTCTATCGTTTTAGAAAAAACCGAATACATTGATATTCTAAAAAAAGAAGACACGCCCGAGGCCGCCGCCCGTATTGCCAATTTAGAAGAGTTAGACAATGCCATTGCACAATTTGAAGAAGAACGCGGTGATGAAGCCACTTTATCCAATTACTTAGAAGAGCTAACCTTGGCTTCAGACCTAGATAAGGCGGACAGTAGCACCAGTGCCATCACCATGATGACCCTGCATATTTCTAAAGGCTTAGAGTATCCATTTGTATTTATTATCGGCTGCGAAGAAAATTTGTTTCCCTCGATCCGGGGCGATGAAGAAAAACCCGAAGACTTAGAAGAAGAACGAAGACTTGCCTATGTGGGCATGACCCGCGCACGTGATAAACTCTGGCTAACACTCGCCAAAACCAGACGCGTGTGGGGCCAAGAGCAAATGAACCCACCTTCGCGATTTTTAAGAGAAATTCCAAAAGAGCTAACAAAGTTTACTTCCGCAGGCCTTGCGCCCCCAATGCCGCGCTTTATGGCGAATCATTTTGAAAATAAAAAAAACATGTCCGCACAAAATGACTACGCGCAAACCAGTTATGATGACGATTATTCGCAGGTGTCTGCTCAGGCATCTAAAGCGGGTGGGAGCTTTAATAGTGGCTTTAGCAAAGGCCAGCGCGTACGCCACCCCACCTTTGGCGTAGGGTCGGTTTTCTCCACCGAGGGAGCGGGCGACGCGCTGAAAATTAGTGTGCTTTTTCAAGACAATACGATTAAAAAATTTGTGGCTAAATACGCACGCCTTGAAAAGGTGTAGATTACTATGCAACAAAGCCTCGGCTTCATTTATGTTTTACTGGCAGGTATTGGTTTTGGATTCCTAGGCATATTCGGACGCCTCGCGTTTCAAAGTGGCTTAGGCGTTGGTGAACTTTTAACTTTTAGATTTGCCTTAGCTAGTCTTTTGTTGCTACTGGGTTTATTAATATTTAAACCCAAACTACTTAAACTGCCACTTAAGCAAATTTTAATTTCGGTGGCACTTGGGGTTTTGGGTTATGCCGTGTTTTCCACACTTTATTTTAAGGCGATAGAGGGCATTTCAATACCACTGGCGGCGTTGCTGCTTTTTACATTTCCGATTTTTGTAAATTTGGGTTCGCATTTTATTTTAAAAAACAAAATGACTGAAGCCGAAACTATGAGTTTAGCAATTGCCTGCATTGGTTTAGTCGTATTACTTTGGGGCCCGATCATTGTAGACTCGCTCCCTGCGGTGGCTTTTGCGCTGCTGGCTGCAATTAACTATTCAATTTATATTTTAGCCAGCGGAAAATATCAAAAAAATGTACCACCACTTTCTGCAAGTCTTTATATTATAATTTCAGCGACGTTCACGCTTTATTTTTTTCACCAGCCTCCGCTTGCTAAAATAGCGGAGCTCAGCTTACCGCAAATTTTGATTATTCTGGGAATCGCCGTTGTTTGTACAATAGCACCCTTGACTTTATTTCTGGCGGGTTTACAAAAACTCTCCAGCGCGCAAGCTTCAATTATTGTGATGATTGAGCCCGTTGTGGCCACGCTGGCCGCTTGGTTTTTATTAAATGAACAATTAAGTCCTCAACAATTAAGCGGGGCCGGATTAGTTATATTTGCGCTTATCTTGAATGCGCGAAAATAAATTTAAAGATCTTTTTGTTCTTGCTGATCAGCGGAAAAATCCTGAACTTTTTGTTTTTTCTTACGCATAATAACATAGGCAAATAGCGCCACTAACACGCCTAGTGCCGCCATTGACATAAGATTATTTTGACCCAGCCCCTCGTCTTCAATTTCAGGCGCGGCAGCTGGCGCCGCTTCCGGCGTTGGCTCAATTGGCGCGGTAACTGGCGCCGCCACAACCTCAATTGGCGCGGTAACTGGCGCCGCCACAACCTCAATTGGCGCGGTAACTGGCACCGCTTCCGGCGTTGGCTCAATTGGCGCGGGCAGAGTTTGAATTTCTAATACAGGGGCTGCCTTAACTACTAATTTTGTTTTTTTAGTTTTATTAGTTTTATTAGTTTTATTAACGGTGGGCGCAGTTGGTAGTGGCGCCTCTATAACTACCGCAGATGCGGAGGCAGGTTCTGCGATTGAGGGCTCAACTATAACTTCACTGTTGGTTGCGTTCGCTACAGTTGCGTCAGCTACATCCGATGCCGCACTTGAAGTACGGGGCACATTGGGATCTTCGGCATCGATTTTTTCGGCACTGGCATTTTCAATTGTTGGCGCCATGTCGTCCGCTTTATTTAAAGAGCAGCCTATGTTGATAAAAATCAATCCCATTACTAAAAACAAAAATAATTTATTTTTTTTCATACTGTAAATTACATCATATCTCGTGGCCGCCGACAAACCTGATCCTGAGGTACTGGACTTTGGTTCACCTTAGGCTAACGTCCAAACCTAGAGTTCTTTAATTCATTCCACTCTTGCAAATAAACCTCATACTCAAATGGTTTAATTAAATCTTCAGTGCGGGGATTTATATATTCAGAGGTCACCCCGTCCCAACCGGTGAATTTACGTGCGCTCGTCGTCACTTCAGTTTCAAATTTTGGCACATAATAGGCTTTACCGCCACCGTCTGGTATATCTAAAGATAAAGTGGGCATGGCTAAACCCGATAAATGCCCCCAGAGTTCTTTTTGAATTTCTAATGAGTCTTCAATACTGGTGCGTAAATAATCCGTACCAATTGAAGGGTCACATTGAAACATATAATAGGGCTTAGCACGCAAAAATAAAAGCCGCCGCGACAAAGCCTGCACCACAGCGGCGTGATTATTGACTCCATTTAACAAAACCATTTGATTCATCACCGGTATACCGTTATCCACAAATTTTTCTACAGACATAGCTGCCTCAGCGGTTAGTTCTTTGGGGTGATTAAAATGGGTCATTAAAAAAACCGGCTTCGCTTTTTTTATAATTTTAACTAAATCCTCTGTTATGCGCATGGGGGCCACCACCGGCATGCGGGTGCCGATGCGGATAATTTCAATATGTTCGATATTTCGCAAATCGGTTAGCACGCGTTCAAGCTGGGCATCAGAAACAGTCAGGGGATCGCCACCAGATAAAATGACCTCCCGCAAGCCTGTGGTTTTTTTTATATACTCAAGGGCGGCGGCATATTCATTTTGCTTGATAAAAGCCTGATCGCTGCCGGTAAAATGCTTGCGTGTACAATACCGGCAATACACACTGCAAATATCGGTAATTAAAAACAAAACCCGGTCTGAATAACGGTGTACAATTCTGGGGGCCGGATGATTTGACTTTTTTCTTTCACCCAAAGGGTCTAAATGCGAAGCCGTGTGATCAGTTAGTTCTTTTTCATGTGGAGTTAGTATGCGGCGGATAGGATCTAGCGCATTGGTACGCGAGCCCAGCGAAGCATAATAGGGAGTTGTACGGATATTAAAAATTTCAGAACCATTTTTTAAAGTGGACCTGAAAGCCATTTTTTCACTTTCAGTCAAATCAAAATACTGTAAATAATCTTGTTCCGTTTTAAGTGAAGACCTTAATTGCCATGCCCAATCAAACCAATTTGCGGGCGATACATCAGAAGGCTTAGGGGCTTTTTCAAATATAAATTTCATAGTCTTTATATACCATCAGGCTAAATATTTTCGCAAAGCCTGTGTTGCTTTTTTTCGGTCTATCGCGCTTAATGATCCCCTTTTTCATCAGTTTTTACAGAGCCGCAAATTGCGCGCCCTCATTCCAGAGCACGCTCATAACTATTTGATATTATTAATTAATATTAACAGTCTCAATTTGGCTCACTATAAGTTTTACAGGCATTTCATTTTGAAACAGTTTTCGATTTCACAATTAGTTAGTTATTACAAATACCTACAGAATATGCATCACTCTGATACATGGCCCCATGTATGCTTTAAATACCAGTGAATCTAAAGAAAAAGTTAATAAAGGTGCCCCACAGCAAGCGGTAGGGACTATATAACCCCGGAGGAATTATGAAACAGTTAACAACGCAAAAGTGGATTTTATCTTCGTTATTAATAGCCGCCCTGGGAAGCCAATATTATTTTTCGACCTCTTCGAAAAATATCGAAACTATTGATTTGGCCTCCACCGGAGTTGAAGCCGCCGTTGTGACTTTATCTAAAGTTGTGGAAGCCACCAAAAAGCCTGTCGTGGTGACTGTTGTTGATAACAAACCTGACACAGAAGCGGCGGCCTCCGCCGTCTGCGCCGATTGTGTCATTTTAACTAAGCTCGAAGCTGATAAAATCCGTCAAATATTATTAGAAGTCGCAAAGCCCCACTTAGCGACCACAGAAAAAGAGGCGATCTGCGCTGATGAAAAAACGGCTCTTGATAGAAAAAAATGTGAGATTGCAGAGGCAAAAGATAAACGTGAAGCTGCTCTTTTAGCTAAAAAAGAAAAACTAGATTTAAAGAAGTTAGAAGATGAGCAAAAAAAAGAAATTGCGCAACTTGAAATTGATACTAGCTTTGAAGAGAAATATTTAGATCTCATTTCAAACTGTAAAGATGTGGCCTGTTACTCTTCAAAAATGACCTCTGTATTAAGACGCTACACAGGTAAAAAGCGCGTAACTCCAGATTTAGTAACTAGACTTTTCAAAGAGCATATTGCTGCAGACCTAAAAGCTGGCTTAAGCGACCCATCAAACGAAACTGCACTAAAAGCCTTAGAAACACTGACTTCAGAGCTTCCTGCTGAATACGCGGCTATTAAAAAGAGCTCCATTGGCCTAGCAAATAATGCAGAAACTATCATTGCAAACAAAGCGATTTTAAAACACAAAGAGGCACAAACTCTGGCGAAGCAAGCACAATCACTCGTAGGAAATGCCAATAAATTAAATGAGTGGTCTCAAATGAATAATTCGGCTTTTCAGGCGGCAGGTGAGGCTCTAGAAGCAAAAAATGAGTACAAGCAAGCTTTTATTAACCACAAGATAGCAACTCAAGTTATTGAAGATCAAGATTATATTACCAGCAGCACTGACTTTGACTTTGCCAATATTCACTACGCAAAATTTGAAAGCGCCTGGTTACAAAAAATAACGGGGCAAGCTGATGCCGGCGCAGGCTCACCTGTGAACCCAAATCAAGCTTCACAAAGTAATGATCGCAGCGGCAGAAACGGCAACAACAATCAAGCCATTGATAACAAAATAAGCTTACCAAATATGAATCAAAATACAAATAGCGGAAGTGACCAGTTCGGAAATCAACAGCAAGGTTCGCGCAGCGGTAGAAGTTCATACTAATATTTAGTTTTTCTGCTCGCTGCCTCAATTAGTGCCTGACCCCGTTTAGATTTTCTGAACTCAGTTTTGTAAACCAAACACATGCGATCTTGAAACTCAGGCGCGTCTTTAACGCTTTGAATGGACTCACGACCAAAAGCCTTAATTACACGCTCGGGTAAAACTCCATAGCCGACACCACTAACTACAAGCTGCGAAATCACCTCTAAACTCGAGGACTCAATCACTCTTGAAAAATGAAAATTTTTTTTCTGTAATTTTATTAATAGCTCTTGAGTTTGCAATAAATTGGGCTCTACGATTAAAACATCCGTGTTTAAGCAATTTATTGCTTTCCATAAAGTCACCCGATCTTTAGAAATTTCTTTAATAATTAAATCCAAATGTGCTAATGGATTCACCACAAAAGCCACATCTAATTTTTGACTGATCACATCTTCAGCCATGTGGCGCGATAGCCCATGTGTTAATTGTAAATTTAGCTCTGGGTATTTTTGCAGTAATTCACCTAAAAAAAATGGCAATGTGTATTGCGCTACCGCCGAATGACAGCCAAAGCGTATAAGGCCCGCCACCTTTTGCATCTCATTTTGTGCCGATAAAAGCACCTCGTCCCACTTTTGAATAAGCTCCTGCGCGCGCCCGGCTAAACGCCTACCGGCATCTGTTAAGCTTAAGCCTTTTTTACTTCTGATAAAAAGCTGAACTTTAGTTTCGGCCTCTAGTCGCTTCAGGCAATGACTTAAGGCCGGTTGGGTCACACCTAGGCGCTCTGCAGCCCTAGACACATGTAAGGTATTTGAAAGCTCTAAAAAATATTTTAAATCGGTTTGGTTAATCATTAATAATACTTATCATTTATTGCCAGAAAAATCATTATATTTATATATATTCTGATATGACGATCTCTTTGTATTAAAATTATAGACTCCCTTCAGGCTTGCAGTCAAAAAACTCAAACCATGTAATTTACACCAGTATGTTACACCGAATGTCACATACTGGTGTAATGAAAAAAATTTAAATTGAAAAATATATATTAATATGCCAGTATGTTACAATATGTGTAACATACTGGATAATTTATGATTGAAAACAAAAAACAATATGAAGCTTTAAAAAGCCTCATGCCAGAGGTCGATTATCAAGCCCTCATGGCACAAATGCCAAATCAGTCGCATCCTAGGCGGAAACTTCAAGAGCTACAAAAAAAATGTTATTTAATACGGTTAAAAAAAGGTTTCTATGTTTTTTCAAAAGAATTTATTGGCAAAGATTACTCACCACAGATTGTTGCCAACTTATTGTCTGGCCCCTCGTACATTTCGCTTGAGTATGCATTAGCCTATTACCAGCTTATACCCGAAAGAGTTGAAACTTTTACAAGCGTGACAACTCAAAAAAATAAAAGTTTTAAAACCGCTATCGGGCAGTTTACTTATCAACACTTGGCACTATCTTTATACCCGCTTTGTGTTAGCCTTAAAAGCACAGCTGATCAGCGCACATTTTTAATTGCCACTCCAGAAAAAGCACTTATGGATGTTTTTAGTCTGAAATTCGAAAATTCAAGTTCTCCGATTTTTGCAGATATTCAAGTGGCCTTAGAAGAAGATTTAAGAATTGATATCGATGAACTTAAAAAAATAATAAACAAAAAGGCTCTTTTGCAGATGAAACCACATTACAAATATCGCCGCTGGAATAAATTAGTAATTAACTATTTATTGGAGAAATTATGAATCAGGCAATAAATGAAATGCTCGAAAAATATCAAATTAAGAATACTACAGATGCCGAAAATGCACTTAAAGAAATAATTCAAGAAATTGCTTTATTGGGTCTTCATCGTGCCAACTTTTTTGAAAAAGCTGCATTTTACGGAGGCTCGGCGCTACGTATACTCTATTCACTGCCGCGTTTTTCTGAAGATTTAGATTTTACCCTTTTCAAATCTGATGCAAAGTTTTCTCTAGCACCTTACTTCTCGGCAATACAAAAAGAACTTGAGGCTTATGGGTTCCAGGTTAAGCTAGTATCAGTAGATAAAAAAATAAAATCTGATGTGCAATCGGCCTTTATAAAAGCAAATACAAAGATTCATTTCTTTAAAATTGAATCTTTAAAAGGTTTTAAGCCCAGCGTTCAACCTGATACAAAGTTACAAATTAAATTTGAAGTCGACACAGACCCTGTCAGTAATTTTGAATTTGAAACTCGTTATTTATTATCGCCTGTAAGTTTTCCGGTAATAAGTTTAAAAAAACAAGATTTATTTGCCGGCAAACTGCATGCTTTGCTTTTTAGAAAATGGAAAAGTCGCATCAAAGGTCGTGATTTTTATGATTATGTTTGGTGCTTAAAAAACAGAACTCCCGTACATTTAAATTATTTATCCGAAAAAGCAATACAAAGTGGCCATTTAAAAAAAGGCAAATTAAAAAACTTACAACAATTAAAAAAACTTCTTTATGAACGATTTTCAATGATTGATTTTGAAAAAGCCAAAGAAGATGTAAGACCATTTATAAAAAATTCTGACGAACTTGATATTTGGAGTGAGAATTTTTTTATACAAATTACTGAGCAGCTTGAAACAGTGTAACACCTGTATGCGTGAGTTTCGAATACAATCATCACCATTAAAGCTTGAGGTGCTGTAATCCGCTAAACAAGAGACTTGAATGCAGTCAACTGAACTAATACCAAACTATTTGTTGTCACAAATTGATTTTTCTGAAATCGAGCTTGTCGGCAGAGTCTGCGGTGAAGGAAAAAGCCAGCCCAAATACTGATTACAAATCTCAAAAGCATTAACACTAATAAAAAATAACTCTAAAGTCTTGATTCCACTGCCTTTGCTGCTAATTTAATTTTTTCATCAACAGTTTTAGCTAATATCTGCAATTTTTCATCTTTCAAAATAGCCAAAATAGGTTCGGCCAGTGCAAACTCAACACTCCACTCTCCTGCGGATTTTTCTTGAATAACAACATTACAGGGCATTAAATTAACCACTGCTGAATTAATACTATAGGCCTCAAAAGCCAAACCCGGATGACAGGCCCCCAAAATAACTGTAGTCGGTATCTTTTTATTTAATTTTTCTTGAATTTTTTTATGAAAATCTATTTGTGTTAATATCCCAAAACCCTGAGCCTTCAAAGCCTCAGAAACCACTGCTAATACGTGTTCAAAACTACCTTGGGTTTTTATCTGTGAGCTTAAGTTCATATTTATTCTCAACTTTCTTTTTTTGTGGCCACTAGTTCTAAATAACCGGTGCTCTTATCCGCAAGACGTTCAAACTTCCATTCTGTCAATTCCATAATAATAATTTCTGCCGTGGTGCGAATCACGCAACCTTCGGCGCCCAAGTGCCCCCCTGTAACTAAGCCTACAGAATCCGAAAAGATTCCGTGCACATGGCAGCCTTTATTGCTTAATGTTCCGGATAAATTCAGTATTTCATAATTTTTTTTATATTCAGAATAAGTGGATTGATTCGCCAGACGAAGCTTCAAATAAATAAGGCTGCCAACGGCACTTACAAAACATGCTGCCTCAATTTTAGCCTTCATTAAAAAAAAATTAATTTCTTTGATTAAATCCTGACCGGGCTCTAGTTTTATAACATGAATCATCATAAGATCCATCATGGCATTTATTTTCAAATTTGACACTCTACTTTTATGAAAAAAATTGGTATTTTAATATATCTACTGTTTTTACTTATTTTAAGCTCCTGTATTCAAAAAGAAAACTTAGGAAGCAAAAAAAATCCGATCAAAATATTTTTGGTGCCGGGCAAAGAAAGCTCAGGCCTTTTACACAGTGCACATCAAATGAGTGAATTCTTACAAAACGAAACTGGGCTTTTTTTTACGGCCACGGTGCCTCTAAGTTATATTGCCGTAGTTGAGGCCATGGGTACAAAACGCGCCGATATCGCCGCCCTCAGCACTTCAACTTATTTAATTGCCCATAAAAAGTATCAAGCTGAAGTCATTTTTATAACAGAAGTTAATGGCCAATCCACCTACAGGGGTCAAATCATCACTCACGTTAATGGCTTAAAAAAACTGGAAGACTTAACCGACAAAAAAATAGCTTATGTTGATCCGGCATCCGCCAGTGGCCACTTGCTGGCACTTGACTTACTTAAAAAGCGTGGCGTTAAGCCTGCGCAATCTATTTTTGCAGGGGGGCACGACGCGGTTGTTACTTTGGTTTACACCCGCAAGGTAGATGCGGGCGCTACGTTTTACTCTGCACCTGAAAACGGCGTACCTAAAGATGCGCGGCGTTTAATAAAACTGCAATATCCAGATGTTTTTGAAAAAGTTACAATATTAGAATTCACGACTGAAATTCCCAATGATGCTTTAGCTTTTCGTAAAGATTTCCCAGTAGTACTGCGTGAAAAAGTAATCACGGCCATTCAAAAATGGGCCTTATCTACCAAGGGAAAGCTGACACTTAAAGAAATGAATAATGGCACCGGCCTCATTCGAGCCACAGATGCCGATTATGATTTAGCCCGTAAAATTTTGAATATAAAGTAGACAATATTTTTAAACTAAACTAAACTAAATTAATTAACTTGCAAGTTTACAGTCTGCTTATGGCCAATTTATGGGCTGACAAAACGGAATAAACCTTTCTGTGCCCGCGCCGCGCGAGCCCTTAATCACCACAATATCTCCCGTGTTTACCGACCGCCCCAGCTTTTCTCCTAACGCAGAATCAAAGCCGGCTTGAATAAAATATTCACCCTTAAAATTAGAGCTAAAATCCGCGCTTGCAATTCCTGCTTTAAAAGCTTCAAAATCCTCGCCAATGAAATATATTTGCGAAAACCCGGCTCTTGCGGCTAAGCTCGCCATTTCTTTGTGCGCAAGTTTTGAATGCACACCAAGTTCTTTCAGCTGTCCAAAAACTCCAATTTTTTTTCCCGGGCATTTCAGTAGCGGAATGTTTTCTAGTAAGGCGCGCAGGCTATCGGGGTTGGCATTGTAACCATCAAATAAAATTTCGGCGCCCGTGTGCGTTTCTATAAATTGATTTCGTCCCCATGAGGTTTTACAGCTTGGCAGCGCCTTCCAAATTTGTTCGGGTGTAAGCCGGCAGGCGTAGGCAATACTGCTGGCCGCCATCAAATTAGTTAAATTCTGCTTTCCGAAAATAGGTATGATCGCGGCTCCAGGCTCTGCTGCGATAATTCCGGTAATTTTTATTTCTTTCATGTTAAGCTCACTAATCTTAAAAAAAACATCGGCTTCTGTATTTTTTTCTGAAAAAGACAGCATTCTGGCAGCTGGAAATTTTTTAGCCACTGGGTACATCATATCAAAAGTTAAATCCTGATCTTGATTAAAAATACGAATGGTTTCGGGTTTCGCTTCCATATAAATTTCACTTTTAGCTTTTGCTATATTAGCCTGCGTGCCAAAAAACTCAAGGTGAGCGGTGCCCACCATGGTGCAAACCACAATATCAGGCTCTGCAATTTTTACAAGTTCAGTGATCTCACCTGCGTGATTCATTCCCATTTCCACCACGGCGAATTCCGCCTCTTGCGGAATTCCGAGTAGGGTGATCGGCACCCCCCAGTGGTTATTAAAGCTTCCCTCATTATAATGGATTTTTTTATACTGGCCTAATATCTGCGCCGTAAATTCTTTGGTGGTGGTCTTGCCATTTGAACCGGTAATGCCAATAATTTTTGTACTCAAAGTCTTACGGTACCCGTGCGCAAAATCTTGCAAAGCCTTAAGCGTGTCATCAACTAGCAGAATACTAACCTGACCCTTTAAATTCTGAAATTTTTCAGGAAGTGTATGCACGATCAAACCACTTGCACCTTTTTGTACGGCTTGATCTAAATAATCGTGAGCGTCAAAGGCCTCGCCCTTAAGCGCAATAAAAATTTGGCCGCTTAAATCTTTTCGGGTGTCGGTGCCAATTTCTGAAAATTCCTTGTGATGCGCTGAGGCCACCAAGGCCTTTGTCCACTTTGCTATTTGATTTAAATGCCACTTCATTTTTTATTCCTGTCTGCGCCTTTGTAGAAATATTTAGGCTATGTATGTATTATATATATTTTTGCGCCACTGCAAAATCACTAAATGGTTTTTTTTCAGTGCCGATGATTTGAAAATCTTCGTGACCCTTGCCAGCAATTAAAATCACATCTGCATCTTGCGCCAGTTCAATGGCTTTTTTAATAGCAAGCTCCCTGTCAATTTCTATCTGAATTTTTTTCAAGCCCTGATCAAAACCTTTAATAATATCTTCAATAATTTTCTGTGGATTTTCTGTACGAGGATTGTCAGAGGTCACAATTATAATATCACTTAAACGCTGGGCAATTTCGCCCATAATGGGCCTTTTAGTTTTGTCTCGGTCTCCGCCACAACCAAAAACTGTTATTATTTTATGCTGAGTCCGCTCGTCAAACTTAGAGCTTTTTCTAATTTTTCGAATTGCCGCTAATACGTTTTCTAAGGCATCTGGTGTATGAGCGTAATCAATAAAAACAATTTTTTTTGAAGCCGAATCAAGCCTTTGCAATCGACCGGGCACGCCCTGAAATGACTTAAGGGCCCGCAGGCTTTGCTCAATACTAATACCCACAGACAGTGCAGCTACACAACCTGCGACAATATTGTAAATCATGTGCTCACCGCAAACTGGCAGTCTAGCGTTAAGTGTTTCTAGAGAGGTATTCATTTCAAATTCGGTCTCGTTAAAATTCATATTCAAAATTTTAAATTGAAAATCAGACTCATTTTTGCCATAGGTCCAAGCAAAAACATCTTCTGCGACTTTTAATTTTCTGCCATAGGCGTCGTCAATATTTATCACGGCAAATTTTGGTTTTTTTAAAGTGTACCACATAAGATCGGTAAATAATTTTTGCTTAGCGGCAAAATAATTTTGCATGGTTTTATGATAATCTAAGTGATCCAAAGTTAAGTTAGTAAAAATCGCAGTGTTGAAATGAATGCTCTGTACTCTTTTTTGCGTGAGCGCGTGTGACGAAACTTCCACGGCCACCGCCACTGCGCCTTCGTTAAGGAAATCACGTAGTCGGGATTGCAAGGCCACAGGGTCTGGGGTGGTCATTGGTGAAGCCCATATTTTTTGACCTATGCGGTGATTAACCGTACCAATCACGGCCATATTTTTTTTATGATGCGTTAAAATATGCTCTAAAATATAGGTAATGCTAGTTTTTCCGTTAGTACCGGTAACCCCAAAGCAAAATAAATCCTGTGACGGAAAATTATAAAATCTGGCAGCCAATTCGCCCAGAAACTCTTGGGTATCTGGGACCTCCAACACAAAACACAAGTCATTGCTTGGCGCGCTGCTTCTGTTTTCCACAACTACCGCAATAGCGCCATTTTGAATGGCGCTATTAATAAAATTATGACCATCATTTCGGCTACCTTTAAGCGCCACAAAAACTGAATTAAGTTTTACTTGACGCGCATCAAAACAAATTGAACTCACTTCTTGCTCTAAAAGCGCAGGGCTAAGGGTGCTAAGTTCATTGTCGCCTATATTTGAAAATAACTGATGCAGTTTCATTCAAAACGTAGCTTAATATTTGAAATGTTAATATGCAACCAAGCAACCAACACAGTACAAATAAGGCACTAATTCATGCGACAAGCCGGACCATTGCAAGCCGTAGAAGTTTATAACAAGCCTGAAGGCAAATGGATTATTTTGCTTCACGGCTATGGCGCCGATGCCACTGATTTGGCGGGCCTAGTCGAGTCGCTAGACCCTCAGCGAGCCTACAATTGGTTGTTTCCGAATGCTCACTTAAGCGTGCCCATTGCCCCGGGATTCATTGGGCGAGCCTGGTGGAATATCCGCATGTCCGATTTAGAGGGTGATTGGACAGAGCTACGTCCGCCAGATATGGACCTCGCCGTTGATAAAGTATTAAAAATGATAACCTCCATGAAATTTGAATGGGAAGACATTATCATAGGTGGGTTTTCACAAGGAGCGATGCTCGCCACTGAAATTTTTTTAAAAGCGCCCAGCTCTCCGGCGGGGCTTATCTGCTTGTCAGGAACCTTAATGAGCAAAACATTGTGGGCAGATTCCGTGCGGGGCAGAAATGGCGCTCAGATTATTATGTCGCACGGAGAAGCCGACCAAGTTTTGCCTCACAAAGGCTCTGTCCAATTACAAAAATTTTTTGAAGACAACGGCATCAAAACTCAGTTTGTCTCTTTTCGGGGTGGGCATGAAATTCCTACGCTGGTTATTCAAAAAATTAAAAACTATATTGCCGAGAGATTATAATATGCAGCATGCAATACAAACTGAAAACCTAGGCCGTACTTATAAAACCTATACAAAACAAGAAGGCCTACTCAATTCGCTTAAAGGTTTTTACAATCGTAAGTACACTGAAAAAGTGGCATTAAAAAACGCCAGTTTTAAAGCCGAAAGTGGTAAAATAGTGGGCCTTATTGGCGCCAATGGTGCCGGTAAAACGACGCTGTTAAAAATGCTTTCAGGCTTAATTTATCCCACTACCGGCACCGCGCGCGTGCTAGGTTATGAGCCCTCTAAGCGTGAAAATGAGTACTTAAAGCAAATCAGTATTTTACTGGGACAAAAAAACCAATTGTGGTGGGATATCTCACCGCGCGACAGCTATGCGCTGTTAACTAAAATTTATGATTTAAATGAAACTGCTTCTAAAAATCGGGTCATGGATCTCGCACATTTGCTACAGTGCGAGCAGGTGCTCGATACCCAACTGCGTCGGCTAAGTTTAGGTGAGCGCATGAAAATGGAGATCATAGGTGCGCTCCTGCACTCTCCAAAAGTTCTATTTTTAGATGAACCCACTATCGGCTTAGATATTGTGGCACAAACCAGTATTAGAACTTTTTTAGAAAAGTATGTTAAAGAACAACAGCCCGCCATAATTTTAACTTCGCACTATATGAACGATATTGCCCAACTGGCTGATCAACTGCTGCTAATTTCAAAAGGTGAAATAGTCTACGATGGAAATGTGGACCACTTTATGCAAACCACCGATCTTAAGAAAAAACTTATTTATCGTTTAAAAAATTCGGCAGAAGAAAAAGAAATTGTCTTTAATTCGCAAGAACTCAATCAAGTTTTAAGTGATTTATCAAAGACCGGCAACGTAGTAGATTTAAAAGTAGAGGATGTGGACTTTGAAGACGTTATTCACCGTTTTTTACAGGCGGAATCTGGCCCTCGCTAAGTTAGCGATAATTACTAACTTACAGTACAGATTTAATTTTATTATTGATGCCTTCATCCAACCAATATTAACCGTAGGTGTTGAGGTTTTACTTTGGCTTGCCATTTTTAAAACGGCGGATGCTTCGGGCCTCATTGGCGGCTTTGGTAAGGATTCTTACTTAGCCTACGCGGTGTGGGCGCCGTTTTTGGGCCGTATTGCGATCAGTTGGATGTATGAAACTATGATGGTTGAAGAAATCGCCAGTGGATCTATTAATACCATATTAACCCGCCCCTTAAGTTTTTTTGAATACTACTTAAGCCAGACTTTGGGTTATAAAATAATCACCACCGTTTTTTCAGTCACGGTGCCAATAGCTGTCAGTTTGTATTTTAACTTGCCCGTGCTTTATGAACGCCTACCCATGGCCTTTTTAATTGTAGTTTATTATTTATTATTGGTGCACACCATGAGTTTTTTAGTTTCAACTTTGGGTTTTTTTTTAACCCGTATCCGGGCCTTTACATTACTAAAAAATTTAAGTTTGCTGCTGCTGGGGGGCGAACTCGTACCCATTGATTTAATGCCGCCGCCGCTCGCGGAACTATTGCTAAGTCTACCTTTTTCGGCGGGGGTATACATTCCATTAGCATATATTACCGGCCGCGGTGGCTGGGATTTAATGTCGAGAGGTTTTATCAACACAAGTTATGGATTGCTTATTGCGGGAATACTTTCGTACTTACTTTGGAAGCGCGGTGTGCGTGAATACACCGGCACCGGTGCGTGATGGGCTGCGTGATGGGTTGCCTAATGAATCGTTTAAAGAATAATCTAATAGTTTTATTTACTAAAATAAAAAAATATTTAGGATTGTATCAGGCTTTTTTTAAGGCCAGCCTTGTGGCTGATCTCGAGTACAGACTTAACTTTGTTGTGCTCGTGGTGGGAGAATTTATTTGGTACTCCACCCAATTAATTTTATTTGAAGTGCTTTACCGCCACACAAAAATTATTGGTGACTGGAATCTTGATCAGATGCGAGTTTTTATTTTTTTGGTTTTATTTGTTGACTCTATTTATATGATCCTGTGGGACCCCAGCCTTGCCGCCTTTACCGATAACGTGCGCAAAGGCACACTTGATCTGCTGCTGACAAAACCGATTAACTCCCTGTTTATGCTCAGTTCACAGCGCATTTCAGTTTCGCATGTACCCTGTTTTTTTATCACCTTTGTAGGTCTTATATGGGCCTTAAATCAGCTTCCGCAATTTGATTGGTTTAAATTAGTATGGCTTCTTTTTTTAATTCCCGCGGGGCTTTCGGTTATTTTTTGTGGACGTTTTGCGCTAAATGCGACCTCGATTATTTTTACCCGCGCCGATTTTTTACAATACATCTGGTATTCGGTCTTTAGATTGGGGCTAAGACCTGATGCCATTTACTCTGGTTTTTTGCGCGTGATACTTATCTTTGTGGTGCCTTTTGCCATGGTGGCCTCTATCCCCGCGCGCATATTACTTGAACCGACGCAACTCTGGATGATTGCTTGGGCGCTGGTTTTGCCGTTTATTTTATTTTATCTGCTAAAAAAATACTGGGCGTTTTGTTTGAAGCATTACTCAAGCGCGAGTAGTTAATATTACTTGTATTTTTTCTTGTATTTTAATATTGAATTAAAGATTTAACAGGCGCATCTTTAAACTTCATCTTGTTCAAAAATGTTAGATTTATTAAAACTAAAATATCTTCAACATAGTAACCGGCGCTCTGACATAACCCTAGAGCGGCCGCAAGCGTGCCACCCGTCGCTAAAACATCATCGCAAATAACAACTTTGGCAGCGTTTGATGCTGGAGCCAGCTCTAAAGTGGCGAGGCCATACTCAAGTTGATATGACTTTTGAATAACTGGCGGCGGAAGCTTTCCGGCTTTACGAAGTGGTATAAAACCCTTATTGAATTTAGTTGCCATCTGGGCTGCAAAAATAAAACCTCGGGACTCAACACCCACAAATAGATCCACATTTTTAAGATCTATTAGTTTAGAAAAATCTTCGGCAACTTTAGAAAATGCTTCTGCATTTTGCAATAGTGGAGATACATCCCTGAAAAGTACACCTTGAATAGGAAAATTAGGAATATCACGAATCAGTGATTTATAATTCATAACTAAAAATACTTTTTGCGCTGACTGGAAGGTAAAATTCTTAAAACATCGCGATATTTTGCCACGGTTCTGCGGGCTATATCAATGCCTTCTTTTTTTAGTAAATCGACTAGCTTTTGATCTGATAAAGGTTTTTTAGGGTCCTCTTTAGCGACTAAATCTTTTAGTTTTAACTTAACAGATTCTGAGGCCAAGTCCTCGCCCCCCCCTGAAGAACTGATGCCGGAATTGAAAAAATATTTCAATTCGTAAATTCCCTGAGGGGTGTGTACATATTTAGCCGTGGTTACGCGACTAACGGTAGATTCATGCATGCCGATATCATTGGCAACATCTCTTAAAATCATTGGCTTTAAATAACCCGCACCTTTTTCAAAAAATTCTTTTTGGTGCTTAACTATGCTATCGGTAACTTTAAAAATAGTTCTTTGCCTTTGATGAATGGATTTAATCAACCACACCGCTGACTTTAGTTTTTCCTGAATATATTCTGTAGCCTTTTGATCACCAGATGGATTGTTTCCACCTTTAAGCATGTTCTTATAGTAGTTTGAAATTTTTAATTTGGGTAGTCCATCTTCATTTAAAGAGACAACATAATCATCGCCCACCTTGTAAACATAAACATCTGGCGTTACATACTGAATATCATTGCCCGCATAACTGCGCCCCGGCTTTGGTTCCATGGCATATATAATCTTACAAATTTCAATTACTTCTTCCATAGAGCGATTTAAGCCTTTAGCAATAGCTTCGTAGTTCTTTTTTTCAAGATCTTTCAAATGACTATTAATTAATAATACTAGGTCATTTGTATCTTCTTCTATAATTTTAGCTTGAATCAATAAGCACTCTTTAAGATTCCGCGCGCCCACCCCTGGTGGATCAAATTCATGAATTAAACTTAGTGCGTCTTCAAGATCCTCGATTTCAAGTTTTTCTTCTTCGGCGATTTGCGCAAGCGACACTTTTAAGTAACCATCATCATCAATATGTGCAATAATAGCATCTGCGGCTTTTTCTTCGTGTTCAGCAAAACCGGTCATTTTAACTTGCCAATAAAGATGCTCGTGCAAGGTTTGTGTAGATGAAATTATATTTTCGTAATTCATAATTTCTTCATTGCCATGCGAGGCCTCGCGCGGCGCTTTATGCTGCGTCTCTAAGTAAGACTCCCACTCGAATTCATCTTGTTTCTGTGGATCTTGTACGCTTTCATTCGAACTGGTTTCGACCTTGGTTTCGATTGAATCACCGGTTTGAGCTTCCGCTTCTTTAGTTCGTTGAAAGTCTTCTTCCCGCAAGACCTCAGCTTCTTCTAAGATGGGATTTTCTTCAAGCTCATTGCGCACCTGAGATTCAAGCTCAAGACGCGATAGCTGCAAAAGCTTAATGGCCTGCTGCAACTGTGGTGTAATGACTAAATTTTGACTTAAATTCATTGTCTGTCTTAGTGCCATACCAACCTCTATGTCGCTACATTTTTAAAGTCGAAAATTTTCACCCAGGTAAAACTTTCGCGCCAATTCAGAATTTGCGATTTCATTGGATGTGCCTGCAACCTGAATTTGCCCATCCTTTAAAATATAAGCATAATCGCAAATACCTAAAGTCTCACGCACGTTATGATCTGTAATAAGAACTCCTATACCTTTGGCCTTGAGTTCTCGGATAATATTCTGAATATCTGCGACAGCTATCGGGTCAATGCCGGCAAAAGGCTCATCTAAAAGTAAAAAAAGTGGATGACCAGCTAGCGCTCTTGCAATTTCAACCCGCCGACGCTCGCCACCCGATAGGGCGTATCCGTAGGAATTGCGCAAATGGTTTATATTGAAGTCTTGCAACAACAATTCAAGACGCTCACTTCTATCTTGCGATCTAAAATCATGCGCTTCAAGAGCCACTAAAATATTTTCCTCTACACTCAGCTTTCTGAATATACTGGGCTCTTGCGCCAAGTAACTTAATCCCGCGCGCGCCCGTTTATACATTGCGAACTCAGTAATATCTAAATCATTTAAAAATATTTCACCTTCATCGGGCTTAACCAAGCCCACAACCATATAAAAAGAAGTTGTTTTACCTGCACCATTCGGGCCTAAAAGTCCTACCACCTGTCCAGATTCAACTTGAAATGACGCCTGCTGCACAACCCAGCGGCTACCAAATTTTTTTGATATTTTATGGATTTTTAATGTGCTTTTTAACTCACTCTTTAGCTCACTCATATTGTTTTGTACCTTGTTTAAGCTTATTAGTTTTATTTATCCTAACTTTTTTTCCGCCATCAATAAAGACGATTTCTTGCCCTCGTATCTCATCAGCTCCCTGCTGGACTTTAGGCTGTCCACGCAAGGTCATTTTATTCTCAATTAAATCCATTTCAAGTCTATCACAAGTACCTTTACGATCACCGTCAGTAAAGGCAACACCTTGTTTTAATACAATTAGGGTAAGCGCATTGTTGTGCTTTGAATAATAAAAATTCACAATTGGCGCTTGCACATAAAAAGTTCCTAAATTCATTTTAACATCACCGGAAAATGTGACCTCTCGATTATTATTAGAAAAATCTGCACGAGTTGACGTCAATAGAAATCTTTTTTCATTTATTAATTTAGTTGCGGTAATTTTATTTAAAATAGACATTTTATCTTTGATCAGATCAACGAACAGTTTTTCTCCAGTTAGTATAAAACCTTTACCACTTTTATTTGACGGCCCTTCCATAATAACCGTATCATCACTTGTCATAATTTTTTGTTTCGAAATGTATCTTAAGGTTTCTGTTTTAAATGAATAACCATTCGAACTGCCAGTAGTAACTCGTCCGCGAATAATAATGTCTTTGGAATCGCCATCAATTTCGCCAACATCACCTGCAACTGTGTAATTTACTTTGTTTTCGTTGTAAAATTGTATTTTAACAGTTTTAAGTACCCACCGCATATCCGAGGTTCCAACGGCTTCGTTTGCAAAAAGTTGATAACTTTTTTTGTTATCTCCGTTTTCGACTAAATGAATGCCCAGCGCCTTTTGTTCCACGATATTTTTTTTATCATCATCCGCTGCAACATTATTTTTATCAAAATCATTAGCCACATAATCTTCGGTATTATTTTTTTCAAAAAAATCAGGAGACATCACAAAGAATTCCAAAATAACAAAAGCCACTAATAATAAAAATAATAATGTGTATTTACTTATTTTCAGATTCTGAACTCGCATTATCTTTACTTGCCTCTTTTGTGACTGCAAAATTAATTGGCCCTCCACCAGCCTCGTAAATTGAATACATAATTTTTTTTAAAGTAAGATAGTCTATTGCTTTGTCCGCTTGAATCGTAACTTTTTTCCAGGCATTTTGCTCTTCCTTTTCGCGCCCAACGGTTTTCCCAACCACTTTCGCAAATTTATTTTGTAATTTAGCCTCATACTCTGATTTTGCTTTTTCTATATGCATTTTTGTTAAATCACGTAAATTCGGAATAACCCAATTTATTGAATTTTTAACCTCTTCAAAAGTTGCAACATGAGTTTTGTCAATCAGCACTTCCTTAGCTGAAATAGTAATCACCAGAGAAGGTTTAAGCTCTAAAACCCGACTGGCTTTAGGCAGCGTCACCTCTTTGGGCATATGAAGAACTTCGCCGGTGGTGTTATAGTTTTGAAGAAGAAATATGGCAAGAACTGTGAACATATCTACCATGGCGGTTAACGACAAAACCACCGTGACGGCACGCTTGCTTCCCCTGCGTTTTAAAATATTATGATAGCGATAACGCTGTCCAGGTTTGTAAATAGCCATTAGTTAGGCCCTCCCGTTAGCAATTCAGGAGAAAAACCAGATTTCAAACCCGCATCCATAACCGTAATCACATGCTCGTATAAAATATCGTCCGAAATTGCAATTTTAATACCCGCCTTGTCCGGATGTGCTTTCTTTATCTTAGCTAATTCCGCAACTAAAGTTACGGAATCATATTCACTATTTTTTTTTGGTATTGGCTTGGTCTCCGCCCCAACCTGCAATGTATATCCACTCGCCACCACATCTAATTTTAAAATCAAATCTTCAAGAAGCGGAGCTTGATACTGGCTTTGACTTGCGACTTGAGGTGAGGCAAAAGAAGCCCCCAATTGAATCATTGAAACCTGAGTCCATACGGCGGAAATCAACAAAAAAGTTATTAAAACCGACATCAGGTCAATAAAGGGAACCAGATTTAAATCAACATTTGTGCTGCGACCTTTCCCTGATGATTCTATATGTGCCATGTTTATGACTCTCTTAGTTTATCACGATTAGCCGCCACCAAATTCATAAGCGACATACTTGTTTCGAGCATCTCATTTTCTGATTTCTGAATCATATGCTGAAACAGTCCATAAAATAAAATGGCAATAATCGCAACCGTCAGTCCAAAACCAGTACAATTAAGTGCATGTGAAATTCCTTCCGATAGCATTTGGGCTTTAGTGGCTGGATCGGCAGAAGAAACCGCGCGAAATGAACCAATCATGCCGATAATTGTTCCAAGCAATCCGGCAAGTACGCCAAGGTTACCAAAAACCGCCAAAAACGAAGTATAACCTTCTAGCTTTGGCATTTCGCGCAGTACCGAAGCATCCATCGCGACCTGCACTTCCTCATCGGGTCTATGATTCATCACTTGAACCAGACCCGCTTTAATCGTGTTGGTGACTGGTGTTGATTTTGTATCGCAATAGGAAATGGCTTTCCGAAGGTCGCCCTCAATAATCATTTTAAAAATCTGAGCAGAAAATTCTTTTTTATCAACCCTCAGTGATTTTAAAACCATAAATCTTTCTATAACCAATATTAATACCAATATCGCTATAACTAGAATAACATACATAACAAATCCACCTTCACTAAATGCTCTGACAAGTGGATTTATATTTTCAATTTGGTTCATGTTCTTTCTCCTTTAAAATTTAGGACCATCAAATAAAAATGGATATGAAATTTCAGCATATGTTCCCGCTGGTGATTCTGGAAACTTCAATCCTAACATTCTTAACCTAACACATTCTTCAACTACCTGATTGTTAATCGTTGTGGCTTCTTTTACAACAAGAGCATTTTTTGCCACGCCTTGATCATCAATATCCCATTTGATTACAAGCTTACCGGTTAATGAGGTGTTTTTATGGTATTCCCTTTCATAACAAGCTTTAAACTGGGGAAGCGCGCTCTTCACCACCCGCCTGACGGCCTCTTTATCAATTGAACCTACAAAAGTCTCGCCACTTCCGCCAGCAGAAATTTGCACGGCTCCTTTTGTTCCTAGACTTTCGCCGCTCCCGTACTTGCTGGCTCCCCCACCACGACCTTTGGTGCTTAAACCACCAATTCCTAAGGTTGCAGTTCCGGCTCCACCGGCACCCGTATCTTTAATTTTTGATCCTAAGTCTTTGCCTCGACGATCGTTATTAAATCCCGAAGCCCCCGCCTTTTCGCTATCGCCAATTAACTGGCCGGCTCCACTATAGGCCTGATCTAATTGACTCCGCGCGCCCCCAAGCCCAAATGCACTTAGTAAGCCTGAGTTATTAGGATCTAGTTCTTTACTTTTGGCGTTGGCCGCTGTCGATTCACTGATTTTAATCGCCGCAGCTTGCTTGCTAGATGTAAACATTTTATTTTTTAATTGAGGATTTTTTGGTTTAATATCCACAGCACGCCCCACGCTCTCTACTAATTTTACAGGCTGTTTTTGCGCTACCGATTCTGTTTTTTCATCTTTAAGCAGTACGGGCACCGGTCCTTCTTTTTTTTCTTCAATTAGAGGAGGCGGGCTAAATATAACCTGTGCAACACGCTGAATATTCTCTGTATTTTTAACCGGTTTAATTTTATTTAACGAAACCAATAGGCTTACAAAAACGCTAATGATTAATGCGGCTAATACTCCTGATAATTCTGAAGCACCTAAAATCAATGCAGAGTCAAAAGTTACCACCGGAGTTTTAGGCGCAAAACGCACAGCCAACTGCATTCCATTGTTCATTTGAATAAAACAAACCTCGGATTGCTGCAGTTTATAACTCATCTCACTAATGCGATACGCTTCATTCGCTCTTAAGACCTCAATTTTCATATCGGGTGCGATGCTAAGAACTACGCCCGATTCCATATTAAGAAATTTCAATTTTTCTGGTACCACGCCCATGGGTACGCTTATGTCACCATCCACACCTAGTGTTTTCTGACCCTCCACCTTAAAGTGATACGTATTAAGTATAGTATCTTGCCAACAAATAATAACTTCTACCTGTTGGCCCTGACCGGCTTTTAAATATTTTTTTAAAGTACGATCACTATGAAGAGTGACTAATTCAGGTTGGCTGCTTATTTTCTTGGCTCCCGTGAGTATAATTATATTATAAGGTCCTACTTGAAAGGTCTCACCGCTCTGTATAGGTTCATCCAAAATCTGATTCTCATTTTTAAATGTACCTTTTCCGGAGCCCATATCACGTATGAAAAATTGTTCGCCGCGTTTTTCAATCAAACAATGAATGTCTGAAACTTCTGCTCCTAAATCGATTTGTACATTAGGGCCATTTCCAATAATAACGCGATCCTCTTGCGAAAATTGCTTAACGGAAAAAATTCGATCATTTTTATAAACACGAAACACAAGCCCTTGCTTCAACGCCCACCTCGAAGTCTTTTAATATCCTCTGAAGATCGTCTCATTTCTGGCAAAAAATTTTCACGTAGTCGGATTAAACGCTTATAGTTAAAATTCTTTTTCTGCAGCAAATAAAATAAATCTGGTTTGTCCGCATGACCTTCAATTAATTCATCTTCAAAATTAATCACATGCTTTTTTGCTGTCGAAACTTGCGGAACTGCTGCTGCCGCCGTAGGCTCAGCCGGTGCCGGTAATCCGCTGAGCATTATCAGCACGACGACACTGTAAAAATACGCCTGACATCTTTTCACAAATTCTCCATCATTCTATTTTAAACCCGCTTTTGCCTTAATTTCCAAATTATTAATAATCTGACGAGACTCACTACCCGCACCCATCAACTTTAGTCTGTCTATCTGGGCTAGTCCTTCTTTGTATTTAGCCTGTGTTTCAATCAGTAAAATCGAATAATGAAGCAACGCCAACCGGCTATCCGGCTTTATTTTTAATATTTTTTCAAAAATTTCTGCCGATTCAGCAGGTTTACCCGTAGCATGTAGGGCAATTGCATAATAAGTAAAACCTTCCGCCCTTACTGTGCTGTTAATAAATCCTTCAAGTGTAATAATAATTTTTTTATAGTCTTTTTCTTTTAAGTAAATCGCGGCCGCATTAGTCGCCGCAATATAATTGTTCCGATCAATCTCTAAAGCCTGGCGAAACATTTTTAAAGCTTCTTGTTTATTGTTTTTAGCCAATTCAATTAGTCCTAAATTATTATATATAGCAGAGACTGCCACTGTGAATTCCGCAGAGGATTGCGCAGGCGCGGTAAGTGACTTATTCAGCAATGTCAGAGCGGCTTCAACTTGCTGTTTCTGATAATAATACATCGCCAATGAGTTTAGGGCTTTTAAATCTTGCGGATGCGCCAGCAAAATTTCAGAACTATGTATTTTAATTTTTTCTATGTCAGAATTAGCGATCGCATTATCTAGTTCTGCGTAGAGGGACTGGTCACGTTGTGCCGCGCGCGGCGTCTCCATAACAACTTCACTAGCTGACTTTTTAGCTGACTTTTTAACGTCTTTTTTGGTATCCACGGATTTTTTTTGAACCTGAGCAGAAGTGCAAGAAAAAGTGCAAGAAAAAATTGCCGCGTTCGTCAATATAAAAATAAAAATTTTAATTCTACTCATTTTCATGCCGAGCCCCGTTGCCGATGATCCAATCAATTTTTTTATTGCTTGAAAATTCTCCAAAATGATAATACTTGAGTGGATACTTTAAATTCATTTTATTGTATGATTTGTGATAAGCCTCACCATAACACTGAAATTCAGCGCCCTTTTCAATGGCCGATTTATAAGCCTCCTCTGATTTGATAAAAAATGGAGTGATTATCTTTTCAATCTCTGATAAATAAAGCTGCTTTTGATCGACATTAAGACCTTTGGGTACTGGCACTGCCGCAAAAGTCTCCGCCATATGCTCGCTCGACGAGCCAACAATATACAAGGCCTCTACAATTTCTTCGGCAAAATCAAGTTTAATGATATCTGCGAGCTGTTGATTTAACTTATTCATAAGTTCTAATTTTTGGCTAACTGCCTTTTTTTGCTTATTTGCATTGATCGGAATTAAAATGGTCTTCAATTTATTAAATATTGTTTGGGCTTGAATTAAGCTTAATTTAGCTAAATAATGCTCGGCATTCTGTTTTTTTTCTACAGAAACCTGTGATAATAGTTTTTTAATATTGACCTCAGTTACCATGATATCAACTTTAATATTGAGCTGGCTTGATAACGTATAAATCCAATAATACGCTTCTATTTTCTTATCATTCTCTGCTGCAACCAGCATAATGTATTTTTTATAAGTGGTGAGCGCTTCATTTAATTTACCAGATTCGCGTTGCAATTGCGCAATTTTAAAAAAAATAGCCGAATGATCCTCTTGATTTTCACTGGTATTAAGATATCTGGTATAACTTTCTATGGCGTGAATCCTGTCCCCTGAAATTTCAAACATAACTGCGGAGTTATAAAGATAGCTATCATACAGCTGATCTTTTCGGTTTTCTTTTGCCAATTCTGAATAAATCTGCGCGGCTTCACTAAATAATCCTGAATCTTGATTTAATTTAGCTAGTAACCTTTTGGCATTGGGTATTAAATTTGTAGCTGCGGCAGATTTATGTGATATGACTTTTTTATAATTGATTATCGATTCCTTATGTAGGCCCGCTCGTTCATAATTGATGGCCGCATTATAATACGCCATCCGCGCCAAATCAGATTTATTATTTTGCTCGGCAAATTCTTGAAATAATCCAGCAGATTCTAAATACTTTTTTTCTGTTTCAAGACTTTGCGCCCGCTTAAAGCCCGCCTTTTCCAACAGCTCTCTAATTTCAGCGCCTTCTTTAGAAGAAGCTATTTTTTGATTTTCTAAAATAATAGAACCAATTTTTTTTAAGCCAGTGTAGTTGTTTGTAAGACTGTATATATCCAAGAGCAAGTTTGCAGAATAGTCTGAAAATTTTGTTTTCGTATGCAACTGCATAATTTCTGTAAATTTATTTTCTGCCAAAGAAAAATTATTAGTTAAATAATAAAGTCGACCAATCCGAAATCTGATTTCCGGCGCACGGGCAGAATTTGGAAATTTTTTCAAATACCATTTTGATGTATTAATAAATTGATTTATATTTTTATCTAATACCACTGGCGTAGCTGAATGGCCAAGACGTTTTTGTAACTCATCATCTGCCGGCAAGCCTTTCTCAAGCGCAAGTAAAACATTTTGTGCAGATTTTTCAAAATATTGATTTTTTGAAAATAAATTGATTACCGCCAGGTATTCTGCTGCCGCCTCAGGAAAGCGCCCAAGGTCATATAATAATTCTCCATATAAAAAATGCATGTCGCCGGCTTGTGCAAATTTAAAAAACTCTTGAAAGTAGAGTTTATATCCTTCGTCTGCCGCCCGCCTGGCCGACTCAACGCGTACATTCTGAGCGCTTTTATGTTGCTGCAAAATATAATTTCGCAATGTTTGCTCTCGTTTTTGGTCGCAATTTTTTATATAATTTTCGTCGCCTTTATTGGCGCTGTACCAGGCAGATTTATCATTATAGTCTTTTATCCATTTGCTCAGCTCAGTTTTAAATTCTGTCGTTTTTTCCGATGTAAAATAATTCTGTACTATTTTATGCTGATACTCAAAAGATTTTTTAGCCAAAGGCGACAGTCCGATTAGCTCTCTGAAAATTTCATGGGCGGCCGCAAAATCCCCTTTGTTTGAAAAATAATATCCAAGCTTTTCGATACTTATCAAAGATTCTTTGGTGTTTAAATTTTTAAAATAAAAAATGGCACGCTTTGTATCATTTGTATCCGCCAAGAAGACCACCAGATCATTCATTGCTTCATTTTCTAAACGCGAATTATTTATTTTTTTACCTCCGCTCAACTCTGCTTGTTGCGCTGTGCGTGCCGACTTAACTATGTAATCTAAGTATTTAATGCCCTGCTCCGTTTTGCCGGATCTATATAAACACCAGGCCGCTTTGTAGAGGGCCATACTCTGCAAACCATGTTGACTGTCTTTAATTAAAAATGAGTATTGCTTGTAAGCTTCCGCCCATTTTTCGTTTTCAAAATAGCTTTCTCCAATCGCAAAGTGCGCGTCTCCTGAAAATTCACTTTTAGGAAATTTAGCAATCAACTGGTCATAATAACCCATGCCAACGGCTTCAAGACCCATTTCATTATTATTATAGCCCAGAAAAAACAACGCTTGGCTGACTTTAGGATCATTCGGAAAGTCTCTTAAAAACCATTCGTAAAGTTGAATAGATTTCTTATTATAATTTTTGGCCTTTTCAATATTTAAAATTGGTTTGGTTTTTGTTTTTCCAGCTAAATAGTCTTTCAATTTATTATCATAATCATTTTGAATGTGTTTATCGATAATTGTCGCTTTTTCAATATAAAGTTCAGCCAGCCTCAACCAAAGCTCACCTCGGCTGCGCCCCCCGCTGAATTTATTGGTTAATTTATACAATTCATCAATTTGTAAATTTAAGGCTTTTTCGTAAGCCACCTGATCTTTATTTTCATAACTGTATATTTCTGATGATTTAGGCGGTTTGACCAGATTTAAATCTAGGTTTAAATTTACATTCTCCTTTTCATTAAAAATCAATTCAGAACTCGGCACGGTTACAGATTTTTTTACGATTTGTAAGGCCTTAGAGCCCCGACTCTCTTCTTGTATTTTTTTTAGCAAATCACCCAGTGTTACTTTTTTAGTGTTATTCTGCGGCAGTTCCTTAATTTGTGCGCATAAACCAATTGGCAACAAGAGCGCCAAGCCTAATAAGCTAATAAGACTTATTGATCCTACTATTGATCCTACTCGTACCGGCCACTTGTAGTTTTTATTCACAACTCTGTTTTCCTAAAAAGTGATAATTCCCAATTTCATCCAGCCAGTACTCACCTTGAAAGGGATAATATTCATACCCATCTTGAATATCAAAGTATTGCTGAGGAATCGTGTTAGATTCCTGTCCTGATAAATTTATCGCGATGGTTTTTTTCTTAAGTGCTTCTTTCCTTCCATTAATCATTTCATACCGGATGTAGCTCGATTGCTCGCTTAAGTCGGTCAGCTCATCTTTAATTTGAATCAAATGGTTTTTAACCATTTCTCCCAATACTAATTTAGCATTTTTAATTCTATTGTTAACAATACGTTTGGCGTAACTGCCGACCGCTGAATTCTTTAATAGCGCATTGACTTCGATTGCCAGTTTTTCTTCATATATTTTTTTTAAATAGGCATGACTTCTACGAACATCGCCCTCTTCCGCAATATGTTTTAGCACGTTATAAGGCAGCAAAAATTGTTTTTTATTATCTGCGCTTTTTTTCATTTGATAAGTTTTGTTGATTTCTAAAAAGTAAGACTCTAAATTTGTATTTTGTAAAAAAAGACTGATATTATCCAATACCGGAGCATATTGTTTTTCATATAAAGATAGCACTTTATCCATTTCATCATACTGACAAATATAAAGATAAACAATAGCGCGCAACAGTAAGGTTTCTGGCAAATAAAAATCTTCATAAAAGGACGAGTGTAATGACTGAAAGTTGCTTAAGGTTGATCTAAATCGCGCGGCGCGCAGCATGGCCCAGGTTTTTTCAAATAAAGCATCATGCCATAAAGCATGATCCCGAGGAATCTTCGAATACGCTTCAATTGATTTATTCCAGTTTTTACTTTGATATAATGTGCGCGCAATAGCCATTTGTGTGGTTACTTTATTTGTGTCCGTAATGCCAGAATCTTTTCTGCTTTCTAGCAATCGATTAAAACTTTGCAAAGCTTGTGCCGGCTGATTGGTTTCTGCTTGCGCCAAGCCCATATTATAAAGCGCACTGAAAAAATATCGACTTTTTGAAGTCACTTTTGCGTAAAGATCAATGGCGTCTGCTGTTGAGCCCAATTTGTGTTTAATTTCAGCCAATCTAAAATATAATATTTCGCGACTGGCCTCTGGTATCTGATTAATATCTGCTCTTTGCACCGCAAAATTCAGCAAGGTTTCATCTCCTAGGCGGTCGGTAACAATCAGCAACTTTTCAATTGATAATTTTGTCCAAGTGACATCACCGGACCTAATCACTTCGACAAACTGAATAGCCGCCGTTTGGTTCAGATTAATTTCCATAAATGAAATACCCAATAGATATTTAATCCGCGCTTTCTGTGAAGAAATTGTGGCGACTTTTGACAGACTCAGCAATAACTGGGCTGCGCTAATATTTTTTCGCGATTTTATTAAATTTATGGCTTTCGTTATTTCGGATGTATATGATTTAGCGTTTTGAGCATTTGCTATACTAAAACTAAGGCTAAAACTAAAAATTAATCCTAAAAAAGTTAAATTTGAAATTTTTTTCATCTGTAACTCGCCTCCGGAAAGAAAAAGCTAACTCCTGCCGTAAATATTAAATCATTAAAACTATTTTTTGTGGGAATTGCGGTTGCGCCCACCTCCGCCTCTGGCGTGGCTTGATAAAAATTCCAACTGTAATCCCAACGAAAGGCCATTGATTTTGAAAGCGCAAAGATTTGTCCGGTTCCCATATGAATTGTGGGTACGCTGCCTTCCCTGGAATTGGTGTGAGACATTCCACCGCCAAATGAAAAATACATATCGAATGGAATAATTTCGTTTTCAGTATTAGAAACCTTACCGTAAATCGGCGACCACACAAAATCTATTAATGTATTGTACTTCGTCACAATAAATTTATTAGGCTCTAATTTAATGTTTGTGCGAATTTCTTTAGCCGCTTCACTTTCAGAGCTGGTTAAGAACATTCCAGAAACCTCAATGCCTAAGGCTTCCGTAAAATGGTACGCCAAATTAATTTTAACTCCCAAATTAATAAACCAAGGTGAATTTGTCATGAGGGCCGCCGCAGTGAAAATTTGAAGACGCTCGGCTTTTGGTAAGAATTTTTTTTGAATAACTGAAATGTCTTGAAATGGTGCTAATTTGTTTAAATCTGTTAAATTTCTGATCTTGCTGTTTTGCACTTCCACGTTTTTTTTAATTTGCGTTTGCTCTTTTTGCTCTGATTGCGAAAGCGCCTCTGTTGTTTTTAACACCGGCTTCGGCATGGGCGGATTATTTTTATATAAATTTTCAATATTAAGAATTTCCTGATCGTCTAAACTCTGTTCTTGTCCTTGTGCAAACTGCGTTTGCACCAGCAAAAATAGAGTTATTATTATCAGCAAAAATCTCATGTATAAAGCTCCTTTTAAAATAGGTAGTTAACGCCAAATTCTAAATTAGTTGTAAAGCTAATTCTGTCAGAAAATGAATTATAGGCTGGAACCGGGTCAATACCGGTTCTTAATGCCCCCGCCTTAAACGGAATTGGGGCATTGTGCACAAATAATCTTAAATCCACCTTGAAAGCAAAATTATTGGTTATATAAAATCTTTCACCGATGCCAACGGCAATGGCTGGATACGTTTTATGTATATATTTAATAACTCCCGCAGCGACTGATGTGTAGATAGAGGTGTTGATGACTCCGGTTTTTGTAATCCGTAACTTACCATAAAAGGATTTATAATTATAATCGCCCATTATGCTGTATTCGGGATAAGGGGCTCTGTTAAAATCCAAACCAAAATCGGCGGAAAGGGCCTGCGCATCTTTAGACAAACCCAGTGTGGTTGTGGCCCACATCAAACCCAAAGAATGAATTTCATTAAAATGATAATTTGCCGCAAGGCCGTATTTATTTGTGCTGTAAACCGGTTCGGTTATGGCCAAACCACCATAGGCACTCACATCCAGCGTTCCGGTATCTTGAACATTTCTATTTTTAACACTAATGGGATTGTCAAAAACCGGATAAACAGATTCTTGCGCCAACTCATCTCGTGGCACCGCGACAGCCTTTTCAGCGACTTTAGCGTCAATCACTTCAGCGTTTGCAACTTCAGCGTTTGCATCAAGACTAAACACAATAGCAATAGCAAGTAAAAGCGTCGCAATGTTAATTCTCCCTATTAAACTAACAATCACGCCCACCTCGGGTTTTAGAATAAAATCCGTATTTTAAAATAAAATCGCACACCTCACGTACCGCGCCATTACCACCAGACCTTTTCGTTACATAATGAGCGGCTTCAATAACCTCATCAACCGCCTCTGGAACGCTAACTCCAAATGCCGCAGACTTAATCAATGGTATATCCGGCAGATCATCACCCATATAGGCAATTTCATCTGAGCGTAAAGCGGACTCCTTCAACAGTTTTTCGTAGTAGGGAACTTTATCAATTGCACCTTCATAAAAATAATGAAATCCCAACATCTTTGCCCGCTCACGAACATCTGTAGCTACGGCTCCGGTTATTATGGCCAATTTGTATCCGGCCTCGCCTAAAGCTTTAATCCCGACCCCATCACGCACAGAATAAATGCGCTTCCATTCTCCATTAGAATCCATCCACAAACGACAATCTGTTAATACACCATCAACATCCAGTACTAACATTTTTATTGGTTTTAATATTAACTTATATTTTTGAATATCTAATACCATTTCCAAGCCCCGCAACTTAGTTTATTTACAATTCTTTATTGTTGAAAATATAAAGGCACGCGGCAAGTTATCTGAATAATCATTGGACTTAAGTCGTGATAAATAATTATCGAACTTTCAACCCCAAAAGGTCTTGGTAAATAATCATGCCGACAGGCTGCATTGGCGTTGCGGTATTTTTATCAAGCACGATCAGCATTTGAGTTCTGTACTGCTCCATTAAAAATAGGGCGCGCTCAGCCAGCTCACTGGCATCAATAGTTTTTGGAGAGTGCGACATCACGTCTGCTGCGTACTTTACAAAAGGGTCTTGGTTTTTTTCTAAAAACCTACGCACGTCACCATCAGTAATAATCCCGATGAGCTGACCCAGATCATCTAGCACACCCGCTGCTCCCCGCACACTTTGATGAGTCATCGTGGTTAACAAATTTTTCATTGAAGTTTCTTTTTTTACAAAAGGCAAAGCTTCGCCAGTTTGCATAATGTTTTTTACTCGCATTAATTTAGCCCCTAAAGAGCCCGAGGGATGAAATTCTGCAAAATTTTCAGATTTAAAACCTCTGACCTCAAGTACCGACATGGCCAGCGCATCCCCCATGGCCAAGGTCGCAGTGCTTGATGACGTAGGCGCTAAATTCAACGGGCAGGCTTCTTTTTCTACTGAAATATCGATAAAAATATTTGCCGCCTGCGCCAGGGTGCTGCTGCTTTTGCTAGTAAGGGCAATTAAAAAAACCCCATTGCGCGAAATAAAATTAAGCACGGCATTAAGCTCCGCCGTTTCGCCACCGTAGGAAAGTGCGATCACCAAATCATGATTGGATATCACGCCTAAATCACCATGACTGCTTTCTGCCGGATGCAAATAAATTGAAGGCGTACCCGTACTTGATAATGTGCTGGCAATTTTTCTGGCAATAAAACCTGATTTACCAATACCCGTTAAAATTATTTTACCCTTGCAGTTTAGGATCGCGTCTACAGCCAGAGTAAAGTTATTATCTAATCTGGTAATCAATTTTAGAATGCTTTCGGCTTCAATCTTTAATGTTTCAGCCGCTCTTTGTAATACTCGAGACATTTAAAACCTCATAAGCTCTTTGCTATTTATTATTTACTATCTTTTTACCAGCGGCCTTTACAAATTCGGCAAATAAGGGGTGCGGGCTCAAAGGCTTTGACTTAAATTCCGGATGATACTGCACCCCAATAAACCACGGGTGCTTTGTGTTTTCTATAATCTCAACCAAATTTCGCTCTTCATTTATGCCGGTAGCTCTCAGACCATTTTTTTCAAAAAGATCCTTGTATTTGTTATTGAATTCAAAACGGTGACGATGCCTTTCAGAGATTATATTTTTTTTATAAATTTTATAGGCTAAGCTTTTAGGCAGCAGCCTGCATTTATAGGCTCCTAAACGCATAGTGCCGCCTTTTGCTACGGCCCCGCGCTGCTCAAGCATAGAGTCTATAACAATGTTGCCGCCACGCTTAAGCTCACTTACAAATTCACGCGATGTTGCATCCGTGATTCCACAGACATTCCGGGCAAATTCAATGGCCGCTAGCTGCATACCAAAACAAATTCCAAAAAATGGAACCTTCTTCTCTCGAGCGTATTGAATAGCCGCTAATTTTCCATCAACGCCACGGGAGCCAAAACCGCCCGGAACTAAAATACCCTGAGCTTCACCCAATAATGTTTTAATATTTTTTTGATTAAGTTTTTCCGAGTCCACATAAATAATATCAAGCTTCGCGCGATTCGCAAGTCCACCGTGAACCAATGATTCATGCAGGGATTTGTAAGATTCTTTTAAATTAACATACTTGCCAACTATGGCAATTTTAACTGTAGATTTTGGCGAGCTTTGAATTTTAACAATTTTTTTCCAGCCTAAAATATTGTATTTTGTTTTTTTAAGATTTAATACGCTGACAATCAACTCATCCAGATTTTCTTTATGTAGCGCCAGCGGAACTTCGTAAATCGAGGCCGAATCTTTGGCCGAAATCACATGTTCTTTTTTAATTGAGCAAAACAAGCCAATTTTAGATTTCAAATTATCATCAATGGTTTTTTCACTACGACAAACTAAAAAATCCGGTTGCAATCCAATTTCTCGCAACTCTTTTACTGAATGCTGAGTGGGTTTACTTTTTAGTTCTCCAGCCACTGCAATATAGGGCACATAGGTCACATGCACCAGTGCGGTATTGCCTGACCCCAAATCTAGGCGCAATTGTCTAATGGCTTCAAAAAAAGGCTGAGCTTCGATATCTCCAACGGTGCCCCCAATTTCGACAATCACAATTTCCGAACCCTGCGCGACCTCATATACCCGTGATTTAATTTCATCGGTTATATGCGGAATCACCTGGACGGTGCCACCCAAATAATCCCCCTTGCGCTCACGCGCAATCACGGTGTCGTAAATTTGGCCGGCACTAACTGAATTAGAGCGCTGCAAAACACTTTGTGTAAACCTTTCATAATGGCCCAAATCCAAATCGGTTTCGGCCCCATCATCAGTCACATAGACCTCTCCATGTTGAAGGGGCGACATGGTGCCCGGGTCGACATTTAAATACGGATCAAACTTCATTATTGTCACTTTAAAACCACGTGCCTCCAGTAACGACCCAAGACTTGCCGCAGTTAAACCTTTACCAATGGAAGAGACCACTCCACCCGTAACAAATATAAATTTTTGCTTATGACGATTTTTTAACGGTTTTTTTATTGGCTTTAACATGCTATTTAGAATACCAGTTGCTTCAGCTAGGCGGCAAGCTTTTGCAGAAGCTAAAAATTCAGCAATTTAATAGAAGGAGCCTCCATAACCTTGACACATATATGTTAGTATGTTAGCATGAAACTTCTGATGGAGGCTTATTTATGGGGCAAATTACTTTGTATTTACCACCAAGGGTTGAAGAAGCTGTAAAAAAAGAAGCAAAAAAAGCTCATAAAAGTATTTCAGCCTATGTAACCGAAATTATAAATAATAAACTAGTTCCTAAAAAATGGAGCCCTAATTTTTTGAAAGTCTGTGGAAGCTGGGAAGGCGAGTTTCCGGCCATTGAGGATTTAAACAATACTACTCGAGTTGAACTGGACTAATCAAACAAGATGAAATACCTACTAGATACAAATATCTGTATTGGGCTATTGAATAATCGAGACTCCCTTTTTATGACGAATTTGCAAAAGCTTTCACCAGGCGATGTTTTTCTTAGTAACATCGTTAAGGCCGAGCTAATTTTTGGCGCAAAAAAAAGTTTACAGCGCGAGAAAAATGAAAAAAAGCTAAAAATATTTTTCAATGAATTTGAATGTTTATCATTTGATGATCAATCCGCGGAGTCTTACGGTGAAATTAGAAGTTACTTAGAACGAGCCGGAAATCACATTGGTAATAATGACTTACTTATTGCCGCCACAGCAATCGCGAATGATTTAATCTTAATCACTAGAAACGTTCGAGAATTTTCAAAAATTGCATCCTTAAAAATAATCGAGTGGTAACAGCCATGGAAAGATATTTTTTTATTATTTTGATACAGTATTTTTAAGCTTTTAGGCCTAAAATCTAAAGCGCCGCTCTACACATTAAGTACTTATTCTTTTAGATCTTTTCACAAGTAAATTACGAAATGCCTCTTTGTTTTCATCGGATAAAAAACTTCTTTCAAGGAGTTCTTCGGCGTCAAAAAACGAATCCAGCATTTTTTCGCGAATGCGCTCCATAACTTTTTGGGGAATTTTTAAGTTATCTCCAAAAGCTAAAAAGTCACTCCATTTTAGCTTGTTTTTGCGTCCGTTGATGGGCAAGGCTAGCTCTTCGTTATCCTCTTTGGATGGGATTAATAAACGTGTGCTGACGAAATCATAGCCTGGGCTCATACGAATCGAGTTGCTGCGCGGGTCTTGCCACAAAGAAAAATTTTTCAAATGCATATCGGCATTGCCAATCCAAAAAGAAAACAAAATCATTTGAAATAATGTCAGTTTATCATCTTGAGGTTGTGCTGAGTACTTATCGATTACTTTACCAAGGCTTTCGCTTGATCCGCTGTATTTTCTAGCTGTGCTTTTTTCAGAAAGCTGACAAAAATCTTCCACCTGAATTTTTTCATTTTCAAACCGGTCAAATCGCCGCGTAATATAAGCCCGTTCGCCGCTAGACAAATGCACCAGACCACATTCTGCCATGGGAATCTGTTGTAGCCCTGCCAGCTTCATGCTGAGGTGCTCGACTTCAGCCATTTCAGGATATTCTTCAGCAGACGGTTTTAAAATAAAACGCCCATCTAATCCGACCACGGTGAGGCGCTCTTTTTTTTCGCCTTGTGTCGGGGAAAGGGATAGTTTTTTTTGCACCCCGGTTAAGGTCAATCGCTGGTTAATTTGCAGTAATGCCAGTTTATCCAAGTCTTGGGTTGAAATATCGACTACAGGGGCGTGTGAAAATCCAAAAAGATTCTGTGCGCACTTTTTGTGATATAAAGATTCTTCCCTTTCAAGATCAGCCATGCAGATAAGACATCTATCTGACGATATTGTTGCACTAGATTTTTTTTGCAATTTTTTTTGCAATTTTTTTTGAAAATTATTTTTAGTATTTTTTTCTGCGATGTGAAGGTGGTTTTCGCCAATCACATGGGCCGCACCGATGCAGTCTTGACATGTGGTCAGTAGTAAAGTCATGCGGTCATTTTTTGAAATCTTCCAGTTTTTTTCAACCAGATTTAAAAGCCAGCCCTCAGGAATAAGACCGTCAAAAAAAGGGAAAAGTTCTTCAGAAGTGTAGATGCTTTGCGTTGAAGGTAGTGCCCAACTGACAGATTTCGCTTCGGGTAAATAACCAAAATGAAAAGATTCATCCGTATTTTTTTCAATAGAACCAACCTGCTGATTTTTAAAATAAACACGTCCTTCAGACATTAGCTTCCACGTCTTTTGACTTCAAGACTGGCGCCTAAATAGTTTAGTAATTCGGTTACTTTATCAAGGCGGGCCGTTTTTTTACCTAATTCAAACTCTTTAACAAAGCGAGTACTCAGGCCTGCACGAAAAGCCAATTCTGTCTGGGTATAACCTAATTCTTCGCGGCGAACCCGCACAAACAATGAAATAGGTGAAAGTTCCGATTCGATTTCTTTTTTTGTCCGTCGTGAGAAATTCATTTGGCGCTTCGTTTTCATAAAAAAATTATAATCCCCGTTCGGGGGTTATTTCAACATTTTTTTCATTTTTATACCACGAACGGGGTATATTAAATAAAAAATAGGTAACTTATACCACGAACGGGGGTTAAAAATATGTGGCCATACGCGTATGTACATAGTTGACCCTTAAGTTCGCTACCATGTGGTTTTGACCCATTGTGAGATCTTATTTAGCAATTAAACCCAGATTAAAAACCGTATCATTTTGATACAGTATTTTTAAGCTTTTAGGCCTAAAGAATAAACTAAAGCATAGCCTAAAGCCGGGTATAATTTGTATGGCCAACTTGGTTACGATGACACTGCAACTAGAGGCCACAGTCTATCCATACCCCACCCCAAATTAAGCCAATACCAGCCCTGACAGCTTATTAACGTGACCTCAACAGCTCTTCAAGTCTTTGCAGATCTTCCGGTGTATCAACACCGTATGTCGGCTTTTCCACTTCAATAACCTTAATTTTAGCCCCCAAGTAAAGCGCTCTTAATTGCTCTAAACTTTCGGATTTTTCTATTTGCGCCTGGGGCGAACTGCAAAATTTTTTCAAAAAAATACGTGAATAAGCGTAAATTCCAATATGTTTCAAAACTGACGGTATGGCAAAACGACTGAAATAAATGGCTTCATTAAATGTGTTTATTATAACTTTAACGGCATTTTTATTTTCTAGATCTTCTGCCGCCAGCGGGTGCGCCAATGTTGCCATGTCAAGCTTTGGGTTTTCCATAAAGGCGCGCGCTAAAGGGTCTATATAGTTTTGATCGATTAAAGGTTCATCCCCCTGAATATTTAAAACCACATCAAAGTTTAAGTTTTGTGTGGCTTCAAAAATGCGATCTGTACCCGTAGCGCAATCGGATTTAGTCATTAAAACATCTACATTTAGCTTACGGCAAAGCTTCGCAATTCGTTCATCATCGGTCGCGACATAAACTTTTTCAATTAAATTACTTTTTTGCGCCCCTTCCACCACCCACTGAATGATGGGCTTTCCCTTAAGCTGTTTGAGGACTTTACCCGGAAAGCGGGTCGAAGCAAAACGCGCCGGAATAACTGCAATAATTTTTAATTTGTCAGCTACTTTGTCAGCTACTTTGTTTGTCATTTTTTGATCCAGCTTCTGTAAATAAACTCTTCAAGTGGTTCGCAGCCAAATCTGGTTTGCGACGATATGGCAAAAACGTCTTCTATGCGCGATTGTTTTTTAATGCGCGTAAGCGCTTTTAGGATATCGTTTTTAGAAAATTTATCCGCTTTGGTCAAGGCCACTATCACAGGTAAATCATTTTTCATCATGTACTGCGCTAGCACTTCTTCATCATGCTCCCAATCACGGGCCATATCCATAACTAAAATCAGCCCGGCTATTTGTTCGCGTTGACTTAAATAATTTTCTACCATTTTACGCCATGTTGAAAGCTCGTCGCCCCCGCGTGAGGCATAACCGTAACCCGGCATATCCACTATAATGTAACTGTTGTTCATGTTAAAAAAATTAAGTAGTCGGGTTTTTCCCGGAGATTGGCTGACCTTGGCGATTTTTTCATTAGCCCAAATATTAATTAAAGAAGATTTGCCCGCGTTAGACCTACCGGCCATAGCCACTTCTTTAAATTCAGATACGGGGTAATCTTTCATTTTTACAGCGCTCTTGATAAATGTCATTTTAGCCATGAATTAAGACTAGCCCAAAATTTAAAAATTCTCAATTCTTAGATTTTTTCTTTAAAATAAGAATTTTTGCACCCAAATCAAATTAATTGCACACCGGCCCCTGAAATTTTGTTTAAAGTGTGGACTCAATTTTGTACTAGGCAGTACAGCTAACTAGATGAATGGAGAAACTCAATGCAATACAAACTAGAACTTTTAGGGGCGTCAAATCAAAGCTGGCTGTTAACCGATTTTGTTTATATTGGCAGCGGCAACCAATGTAAAATCCATTTACAACAGGCCGATATCGAAGAAAAGCATGCGCGGCTGGAAATTAAAGGAGCGCAACTGTTTATCAGAGATATGCGCACAAAAACTGGAACTCATGTTAATGGAGCACAAATTCTGGAAGCGCGCTTAAAAGACGCAGACCTGATCACAATCGGAAAATATGATTTTGTGGTTCATGATCTTGAAAGCGTTAACAAAGAATTTCCTCTTAAAAGTAATTATGAGTACTGGAACAATCAGCTAAAAACGCTGGCCACTGTGGCCGCTACCAAACATCCTGTTTTATTATTAGGCCCTTCGGGTTCGGGCAAAGATATTATTGCGCAGGCGCTGCATCAAAACTCTCCACAAAACAACGCGCTATTTTTAAGTGTCAACTGTTCTGCACTAACTGAAACACTTATTGAAAGTGAGCTCTTTGGTCACATCAAAGGAAGTTTCACTGGAGCCGTGGCTGACCGGAAGGGCGCTTTTGAAACCGCCAGATCAGGAACTCTATTTTTAGATGAGATTGGGGACTTACCTTATGGGCTACAAGCTAAACTTTTACGCGCTTTAGAAAATAATGAAATTAGACCAGTTGGCAGTGATCGAAATATCAAAACCAATGTGCGTATAATTGCAGCCACGCATCAAAATTTGTATCAAAAAATACGCGAAGGGGCTTTTAGGTCTGATTTGTTTTACCGACTTAATGTTATTACCATTGAAGTTCCCTCTTTAAAAGAACGTCTCGAGGATTTTGACGACATTATTTATCAATTTGCAAAACAAATGAAAGTAAGGTTTTCACACGCCGCGCTGCTTTTATTAAAAAAACATGAATGGCCGGGCAATATTCGCGAATTAAAAAATGTGGTGGCCCGCGCCTCGGCACTGTTTCCTAAAAAATATATTGAAGAAAAAGACATTGAACTTTTATTAAATAAAAAAGAACGCTTAGCTCATGCCCAGACGGGTACAGCTTATGCAAATATGACGGGAACGGGGACGACGCTACAGCCGTTGTCGGTTATTAAAGAAATTGAAAAACAAATGATTTTAAAAAGACTGGCGGTTAATCAGGGTAATCAAAAGCTGACGGCACGTGATTTGGGAATACCTAAGTCGACCTTGCATGATCGAATAAAGAATTACAATATTAGTGTGAATCAATTCAAGGCTTGACCGCACTAGACATCAAGGCTTGATCGCACTAGACATCAAGGCTTGATCGCACTAGACATCAAGGCTTGATGATAAACGATTTCAACAGTACTCTTCTCACCTGCCCGCGCGTTAAGTAAGTATTAAGTAAATCGCGGTATTGCTCGCATAAAAGCTGCTTGCCTTCAGTTTCAGTTAATTCATCGTAAGTTTTTTCTTCTGTCAGACGAAGCAGTAAATCTTTAAATTCGGCCTCGCGATCTTTAACTTCAATTATGGCATCGATCGACAAGCCCTCGGCCGTAATCTGTATTGACAGCATCGGGTTGGAGCCGGAATTTTCAGAATTTTTTATATTTACATTCATAGCGGAAATGGTAATTAAATTTTTTTCAAAGCGAATGTTATCGTAAAACGGTTCAACGTCGGTATTGGGATTAAACTCTTTAAGATCTGCGCCTAGTTCAGCAAACGAATTTAAAAATAAATTCTGATCAAGCTGATTTCTTTTAAGATTCCATGCCATAACACTAGCTGCCACCGCAAAAATCAGCACTAACCAAAATGTAAAGACAGATTTTGTATTTAAGCTGAATTCAAATGGGCGCTTGAGCGTGGCTAAAATATTTGAATTTAGCTTTTGATCCAGCTCTAAGGAATTATCCATAATAGATAAATTTACGGTCTCGGCATCAATATTAATTTTTGATAGTTGGTTTAAAAAATCAGGATCTTCAGTATTTAAAATACTCTCTACTTCCTGCAGGAGTTTCTCATCTGGATCTTCGTCTAGTTTTGAGTCTGGATTTTTAGTATTATTATCATTCACTAAAAAATTATAATCCAATAATTCACCTTTTTGCACTAAAATTATCGTATGCAAAAAAACCACAAGCCAAGCCCCTGGTTCTTACTTATATTCATGACGCTACTCATTTATGGCTGCGGCACTATTACATCAGATAATCGAGCACTTGATCCTCAAGAAATAAAAGAAAACTCACCCCCCACTGACGCTCCCACCAGTCTTTCCGCCCCAACCGATGAAATCAGGCGCATCGAGGAGGTTAAACTTACTACCCTTGAACTGCAAAAATTTTCTTATGAACTTGGTTTTGACCCTAAAAAAAAAATATCAGACGCGCAAAAACAACAAATTCTAAATCGAAAAAAATTGAGGCAACTAGAAAAAACTTTGGATTCTCAAAAAGAACGATTGCAATATTCAAAGGTACTTCCCTGGCTAAATAATGATGAAGAAAAAATTGAAGTTTTATCTATAGCTTCAATTGAGGGACGTCAGACTTGGATTAATCAAAATAAAATCTGGTCCCGAGCTAATCAGCTTAAGCATTTTGATGAGGTGGTCGAGTCACAAGATATTGCGATTGGCATGCCCGCCGAATATGTACGCAGATCTTGGGGCGAGCCTTCGCAAATAGAGGCCAGCGGCAATCCAATTTACAAAAACGAACGCTGGCTGTATTTAAAACAGGTGGCAACACAACAGGGCTATAAGCAAGAAAAACGCTCGGTCTATTTCGAAGGTGGGCGCGTCAGTGGCTGGGAAACAGAGTAGTCAGCACCCTCAACTCAGTGGGCCTCATCCCAGTTGTTACCAATGGCATAATTAACTTTAAGTGGAACTTTTAACTTTACAACGTTTTCCATTGTGTCAATAATCCAGCTTAGCTGCTGCTTGATTTCATTTTCAGTAGCTTCAAAAATTAACTCATCATGAACTTGCAATAATAAATCAATTTTTAAATCAGATTTAAGATCGATCATGGCCATTTTAACTAAGTCGCTGGCGGTGCCCTGTATTGGAGCATTGATAGCCGCGCGCTCGCCAGATTTCTTGATCATTACATTTTTATTATCTAATTCTGGTATGTAGCGCCTGCGGCCAAAAAGTGTTTCAACATATTTTTGTTCGTGAGCTTTTTTAATTGTATTTTCTATATAGTCCCGAATGCCACTAAATTTATTAAAATATCTTTCAATAATATCCGCAGCTTCTTTGCGACCAATATCTAAAGCCTCGGCTAGGCCATACACCCCTTGGCCATAGGCAATGCCAAAATTGACCGCCTTTGCCATGCGTCTTTGTTCTTTAGTTACTTTATTAAGCTCTACTGAAAAAACTTCAGCTGCCGTTGCGGTATGTATATCTAAATTATCGTGAAAGGCGCTGATTAGCCCTTTGTCTTCTGAAATATGCGCAAGCACCCGCAATTCAATCTGTGAATAATCCACCGATAAAAGTTTTTTTCCATCTGCTGCAATAAAAGCTTTACGCACGCGTTGGCCTTTTTCTGTTTTGATCGGAATATTTTGCAAATTGGGATGAGTGCTAGAAAGTCTTCCGGTAGCTGTAAGCGCTTGATTCAAATGCGTGTGCACGCGGCCTTGTAAATCTGCTAGCTCAGGTAAGGCGTCCACATAAGTGGATTTAAGTTTGGCTAGCTCGCGATATAATATAATTTCTTTAGCAATAGGGTGATCTAATCTTTCCAGCACGTCATTATCGGTGGAATAACCCGTTTTTGTTTTTTTAACACTTTCTAAACCCATTTTTTCAAAAAGCACCACGCTCAATTGCTTAGGCGAAGCGATATTGAATTCTTGTCCCGCAATCTGATGTATCGTTTTTTCCTGAGCACTAAGATCAGTCGTCAGTTCTTCAGAAAAATCTTTAAGAAATTGAAGATCAATTTTTATACCCTTGCATTCCATTTGGTACAACATAGATATTAAGGGCTTTTCAATTTTTTCATATATAAACATTAATTCTTTTGCGGCTAAATCTTTTTTTACTACATCATTTAATTCTAAAAACAACTCATAACAGGTTTTAATTTTTTCGTCGATTAATTCAATGGAACCGATGTCAACAGTGTTGTTTAAAAAAAATTCTGCCAATTTTTCAAGGCTAGAAGAATCCGCCGCCCTGAGTACATAGCAGCCAAGCATTAAATCCCATTTCACTTTCAGCTCAATAGCTAAAACCTGCGCCAAAATACTCACAGACCCAATACCTAGTTGCGTCCAAACATTTTTTAAGTCAAACCCTGACCAAACCGCATTTTTAAAATCCAGTTGGCATAAAGATACTTCCGTTCTAAAAATTTGCAAGCCAAAGCCAATTGCAATATAAGCAGACTCTGTAAAGGCAAAGAACTCTTCTCCACTTTTAATTTTATTCTGAATAAGCTCCTGATCCCAAGGCACAACAGTCACTTGATGTTGACGAGACTCCTGCTTTTCAACAATCGCCGTCGTTTTAATCTCAACAGTTACAGGAGCTTTAGTCGCAAAAGTTAATTGTCCCTCGCCTAAAAGATTTTTTTCAAATGTTTTAAAATTTAAATCCTGCAGAAAGGCTCTTAACTCATCTGTCTTGAATGGTTTTAATTTAAAATCATCCATTAATTTATTAATAGGAGCATCGCAAACAATTGTGACTAATTTTTTAGATAACAGTGCTTTTTCTTTTGATACCAATAACTTTTCTTTAATTGAAATACTGCTCACTTGCTCAATCTTTTTGTAAATATCCTCTAAAGTACCAAACTGCTCAATTAGTTTTTGGGCGCCCTTGGGCCCAATTCCTGCAACGCCAGGAATATTATCAGAGGTGTCTCCGGTAATGGCCAAAAAATCAATAAATTGCGCAGGCGCTACTCCGTGCTTTTCTTTTACTAAAGCTTCATCGTAAATAACATCTTTCATGGTGTCATAAAGAAATACATTTTTATTGATTAACTGACAAAAATCTTTATCACCACTGACGATATAGACATCATAATCTTCTTTTTGTGCCATATGGGTTATGGTTCCAATTAAGTCATCGGCCTCATAGCTTGCAAGCTCGATATCAAAAATACCAAACAAATGAGCCACTTGTTTTAAATAGGGCATTTGCACCTGTAATTCTTCGGGCATTTGTGTTCGATTCGCTTTGTATTCAGTATACAAGTCTTTTCTGAATGAAGGATCTTTGCGGTCATAGCAAAAAACCAGGTGATCGGGATTTTTATCTTTCATCAATTTTATAATCATTGAAATAAAACCATAAACAGCATTAACCGGAACGCCTTTTGAAGACGTTAGCGGCCGGACAGCATAAAAAGCCCTAAAAAACATTGAACTAACATCTACAATGTAAATTTGTTTTTTCATTTATATTTTATCTATATTTTATATATATTTTAGCTATAAAAGATAGATATCTTGCAAAAATCCGCGACATTTAAAAATTCAGCACATTGATTGCTCAAAATTTAGCTGCCATTTTCACAAGTAAGGCGGCAGGCTCTTTAACATTCGGATTAGCTGTTTTGTAGTCAACTTGGTATTGTTCGGCCTCATAAAAAATACCCATATTAAGTTTTTCCGCCAAGGCCCAAGTTGGACCAAACAAATATTTAGATGCCGTGTCTTCTAGAGTATCTGCGTATTTGTCATACCCTGCTGAGAACTGAGCATATAAATTAAGCTCCGTGCCCCCGATTTTTTTTAGCGTGCCATTGACACCCATTACCGTATCATTTTTTGGTGCGGTTCCAGTTTCAACGCTATATGCCGCTTGATGATAATTTAAACCCGCATCATAGACTTCTGAAACATAACTAAGGCCAAGCGTCGTCACCGCTGTACTTTTTACAAGCCCAGCAAGTAAGTTATAGGTTGTCTGCTGAATCCATACGGTGACGGAATCATTAAATTTATAATCAATCATTGCACCGTTAAGTTTATTATTGTCATTAGTATCAATTTCATCACCCTTTTCGCCAGATAAGGTAAAAAAAGTAAAATTTACACTTGCAAGCTTCATTCCATAGCTAATACCAGATTGAGTGCTGCTGACGCCGGCAAAACCTTCAGCATCCATAAGCTGCTTTGAAATCCAACGATTTCCCGCCGCGTGCTCCATTGTAACGGCCGGAAGTTCTTGAATACCAAACTTAACTTTATCGCCTTCCATAATAATATTTGAACCTGCAAAGTGTGCTTCAGGCAAATATACTTTACTAGGGGCCGTGGCCTCGGCTTTAAATTCAAAGCGACCCTTGAATAGCCAGTTCTCGTCAAATTTATGTGCTAAGAAAACTCTTAATCTTTCTAAATCCGTACCCGCATTTTTAACATCGGCATTACTTGTAGAGTCTTTGTAAGTAACAAAGGCCTCGGCGTTCCAATCAATAGCCAGCGCGTTACTAGAGGTTAAAACAGCCGCCAATATCAACACTAATTTTTTTTTCATAGTATGTCCTTTCATAGTATGTTCTTTCGAAAACGTTACTGTAATTAAATTTTTTTACAAAAATCCGGAGGGGGTTTACCCCCCCCTCCGGCCCTGCTCACCACCGCACTCGTTGTGTCTTGCTGCTCTCAAGCTGTCGTACATGCTGCTGTCACTTTGTAATCAAAAGGTGATGGCGGCTTTAGTTGAAAATCCTATGTTGGTTTTGTTTTCCAGATTAGACGCGCCATCTTTCCACGCCGTTCCCGGAAGCAAAACACCCAGTTGATTTGACCATGTGATTCGTTCACGCGGTTTATAAATTAACTCGATGTCTAATTCTGTACCTAAATCTTTACTGCTGTCCAGTGCTAAAGTTGGGCTCACCTCTAATTGTGCGTAGATCAACGTCGATTTAATATCTAGTTTTTCATTCCACTGATATTTTGCAGTCGGTGCAAAATACCTGACGTTTCCAATGGCTTCATCGTCAGCTGAGTTGCCGACATTCAATCCCGTTCCGGCATCTGCATGAATAATTCCCGTTGTTAAAAAATCTTTTTTTCCCATTCTGTGATTGAATAATAGCAGTGCTACATCATAATTTTTATCATACTGGTAGCCCTCAAAAATATGCACTGTATTCTGTTTGTCACCACTTGCATAACCCAATTTAGTACTAAATTCCCACTTACTGGACTCTTGTTTTAATAATATCAGTTCTGCGGCCAATGCGTTTGCATTAATATTTACCGGCTGCCCACCAATCATTAAACCTGTTTCACCCGTTAAAAAACTAGCTTCTAGTTTAAATTTAAAGCTTTCCCATGATCGTGCAAAAAATAAATTCACAGTTTTAGTGTTCCAGCCACCAGTCAAAGTTGCGGTGGCAAAGGGCGGCAGTGGGTTTATAGGCGTAATCGCCGTGCCTAATGCATCATTGGATTCCAAACTGCTTTTCCGACTTTGTTGTATAACTCCGGCTTGTGCGCCGCTATCTTTATTATTGTATTCAAACAGTATCGTATCATCGGTTGCCGTCACTCCCCGACCAAAATCTTTTTGTGAAACTTTTGAAAGCATGTACATAAAAGAAATATTATCTACCAAAAATTTATAACCGGCAGAGTCTTTTGTGTCATACCAGTGGTCAAACTCGCCAAGACCTGCGTTGTGAGTGATGCCCATTCCGAACTCAAATGGCGCCCGCCCAGCAATCAACGAGCCGTATTCGTGATTTACATTTAAATAGAGCTGACTTACGCTGAGGCCACTACTCTCTTGGTTTTGTGAATTAATCTTTGGCTCAACAGTGCCGCCGCCACTTCCAAAAATAGAACCTAACTGAGAATTCTTGTAAGCGGGAGTTTGGTTACCTAAAACATCAAAGCGACCTATAATATTGATACCATCAGATGCCACGATTTTAGGATTTAAATAAAGATACTGTAGCCCGTAGGTTTTTGGCTGCTTGGCATTTGTATCTAGAGTTGGGTTGTCGATATCGTGAACTTCTAGGCGATATCCACCGGTCCAATCAATAGAAATTGCAAATGCAGGCGAAGTAACTATAAATAATAAAAAATTTACGATAAATTTACGCATACCATTTCCTTTGTCTTAATTAACCCTGAACAACGCCCATAACATCGGTTTCATGAATAATTTGCAAATCTTCTGAGTTAAATAAAACTTTAGTTCCTGAATGTTCGGAAAACAAAACAGTGTCACCAATTTTAACATCAAGAGGTTGCAAATTCCCTTTTTTACTTTTGCCACCAGTTCCCACAGCTAACACCTTGGCTTTTAAGTATCCAGTCGCTACCGAAGCCGCACTGTCAGGTATAATAAGGCCACCCTGTGTTATTCTTTCAGAGTTAACAACTTTAACTACAAGCCTATCGCCCAAAGGGGTGATCGCTTTAGAATAATCTATATTAGGCACGGATGTGAGCTTAATAGGTTTAACCACTTGAGTCTTAACTTTATTAGCCGATGTTTTTTTTACAGGATTCTTCATTGTTTTCTTTGTCGGCTTCGCTACTGGCTTCTTAGCTATAATCTTCTTTGCTATGACTTTCTTTGCTATGACTTTTTTTGCTATGATCTTCTTTTTCTTAACGACTTTTTTCTTTTTATTTGCCATGACGCCCCTTTTCTTCTTCATAATATTTTTTATACAGTATATCCCATTCACGTGTGCCTTCATGCACATCGCGCTTAAGTGATGCCACTTTCTCGCGCGCCTTTTTATCGATTTCACCATCTTCTTTAACAAAATCTGCTATCGCTTTTTTTGCCGCGCGCAAAGCAATGTCATCGTCAGAAAAATCGGCAATGTCATCACCCCAAACCTTATCTGTAACTAGGTGGGCTAAAACCGCCTGTCGTTCTTCTGATAAAATCATAGTATAAATTTTCTTTCTTTTGCGAGTTTTTGTTTTAGCATCGGAAACATTCGATGGCGTTGAAATTGGCCTTCATGTTCGCGCTCCATCTGATCCATCAATGCATTAACATCACGATCCAGCTGTTCTTCATTTTTCAAATTCAAGGTGATCGCTTCCGCTATTGTATTTAAAACAACTTTTTCATCAACCTTTAAAGTGATTAAATTCTGCATTTTCCATTGTTTTAAAATTTTTTCCGATAGCCTTTGTATTTGACTTGTTGTGAGCTTCATCATTTTATATTATATGCCCCTTGTTTATTTTCAATTAAAGACTATTTATCTTGCGCTTGCAAGTATAATGCTTATAGGTTTTCAATCTACAGTTTTTGCCTTTGAGTGGCCCTTTGATACGCTGGATTTTCAAAAAAAAATATCCAGTCAGGATTTAACACCTTCTACACGTTATTTTGCCCGTGGCCCAAGCTATTTAAAAGGGCACAAATGGAATGAAATCAAATTTTTAGCCTCACTTCAGCAACAAAACTACCGGATTCGTGAACCCGAGCAAGTCTTAATGACTGGTGATGCAAAAAAACTCAAACTAGAAAATTGCAAATATCTCACAAAAAATGATACGTTTAGCGCTGAGTTTATCTGTTGGATGTGGCAAACCCATGAACTGGAAACTTTTTTAGTTGTTATCGATGCCGCCCACATTATTCACTCGACATGGCTAGGCACCCCCACACCAGAACCTTACTGGAAAGCCTCATTAGACCCCATCTTAGTAGCTCAATATAAAGGTCAACAGCCCCTTATGCAAAATGTGCTGAAAATTTCAGATTTTCCGGTTAACTGTTTAAATGCAGTTATGGCTGTAGAAGATCGCGAATTTTTAAATCACTCGGGGCTGAGTTATTTGGGGCTCACTCGCTCACTTATAAAAAATGTTACAAAAATGCGATATGCGCAGGGCGGCAGCACGATCACTCAACAACTAGTAAAAAATTATTTTTTAAACTCTGAAAAAACCCTAAAGCGAAAACTAAAAGAGCTTTATTTGGCAGTGAAACTTGAATCTGAATGGACTAAAGATGAAATTCTTGAAACCTATTTAAATATTATCTACATGGGCCAAACTGGTGCTTTTCAGGTATTAGGCTTCGGTGCTGCGGCTCCCTATTATTTTGACAAGCCCGTACAAAAACTAAACCTCTCTGAATGCTCGTTGCTGGCCGCAATTGTTAATAATCCTGGTCTCTACAACCCTTGGAAAAATCCTGAAAAATCCCTAAACAGACGCGATCATGTTTTAACTAAAATGCAAGAATTAAAATTAATAACGACGTCAGAGTTCAATCAGGCAATTAAGTCTCCACTTCCGAAGCAAGTAGAGACTAAAGCCGCAGAAACCGCGCCTTATTTTTTTGAAGCCGTTCGCAGTCAAATAACCGAAATGAAAATAACTGAAAACATACAAAATATCTACACCAGCCTTGATCTTGAAGAGCAACAAAATGCCCAAAATATCTTAAAAAAACATATTGCTGAACTAGAAAAAAGTCGTAGCGCTCTAATTAAAAATAAAATTAAGGGTTTAAGATTAGAAGGGCTAATCCTCTTAACTGAAAATCAAACTGGTCTGATCAGCACACTTGTAGGTGGACAAAGTTATCGCCAGTCGCAATTCAACCGCGCCCTTTATTCTAAAAGACAAATCGGCTCACTAATTAAACCTTTTGTTTATTTGGCGGCCTTAACAGAAGACTATAATCCACTAAGCATACTTGTTGATGAAAAATTCGAATGGACGTATGATAAAAAAAAATGGTCGCCCATTAATTATGATAAAAAATTTCGCGGAGAAATTCCGCTTTATTATGCTCTTAAAGAAAGCCTAAATGCCCCTACGGCACAAGTCGCTTATAAAATTGGTCTACCAAAAATAATTGAACTTGCGCATCAGATTGGCTTTACTTCAATAATGGAAAGCACACCCGCGACCAGCCTTGGCGCCAGTGTACATTACCCCATTGAAGTGCTGGACAGCTACCGCACTCTGGCTAATTTAGGCAAGTCTACAAAATCAGGCTTTATCGAAAAAATAAAGAATTCTGAAAATAAAATTATTTACTCTTTTGAACCGAATTTAGAGCAAAAAATAGATTCTGCAACAGTCTCGGTGCTGGTGGGTATGCTGAAAGAAACTATTAAAACGGGTACCGCGAAATCGGCAGCCGCTCTCGGGTGGGTGCTTCCCTCCGCTGGAAAAACTGGAACCACCTCTAACAATAAAGACGCCTGGTTTTCGGGTTTCACGCCCCACCAAACTACCCTGGTTTGGCTTGGCTACGATCAGGGAGCATCACATCAGCTTACGGGGGGCAGCGGGGCGGTGCCCTTATGGGTTGATTTCATGAAGATTTCCAGCCAGATTTGGCCTGCCGATGATTTTAGTTTTCCAGATACAGTTGAAAAACGCGAGCTGAATTTGTTTGGCACCGATGAAAAAACCGATAAAAAAACTGAGCTGGTTTTTAAGAAATAGTGGCAATAACTACCCTACATCTTAACAACTTGCCCTTCGTAGGCAAAATTCCACTGAAGTTTTAATTGAGCATATTTTTTTTGATAAGTTGCTGTGGCTTTTTTCTTTTGGTTCCAAGAATCCTCAATAGAAAAAGCAGGGTCATGATGAGCAAAAAGAATTTGTTTGAGATCAAAATTGGCACAAATTTCAAAACCTCGATCACAAGTTCCATGTCCCCAGCCTTTTTTTATCTTCATATCGTCTTCGTCGTATTGCGCATCAAAATAAACCAGATCTGCATTTTCATAAAGTCCCGCATCAATACCCAAATCAAGCTTAGACCGCCTGGTTCCTTCATTATCTACAGAATGGGCGTAAACTTTATTATTTTTTTCAACTCTAAAGCCATAACACAAATCCGGGTGATCCATTTGATATGGTGTTACCTGAAAACCGTTTATTAGATTTTTTTGGTGTGCCTTAATAGAATGAAAATATATTTCGGCCCCAAGCCCTTCAAACGCCACAGGAAATATTGGTTTCTTAAAAAGATTTCGAATAATCTGCTCAGTTTCCGTGTGTACCGAGTAATAATGAATTTTATAGCCCTTTGCAAAATGGGGCATAAAAAAAGGCAATCCCATAATGTGATCAAAATGAAAATGCGAAATCAGAATATGAAATTCTTTTTGATCATTATACTCTTTTTTGTCACTTTTGGATTTAATGCCACTGCCGCCATCAATAATGATTGACTGCTGGCCCGCTGAAATCTCCACGCAAGTTGTGGCCGTTCCGTAACCGCCAATGTCAGTTAAAGCACGAGATTTTATGAATTGCGGGATTTGTTCAGATTTAGAAAAGCCCGCTGTAAAAAAATCAAACATGATTTTTTCAATATGCGCGGTCCAACCCTGTGTGTCGAGCGAATGAGGTATTGAACCTCGCACTCCCCAGAACTTAATAATCATCCTAACAGCATGAACGAATGTCTAACCGATGTCATGGCGATGTCTGCAAGCTTAACAAAACTTGACTAGACGAAAGATTTGTAGCTGACATGTAGCTTACTTGTAGCTTCTTTCTATCAACTCCGCCACTTCCTGAATAAGCACCTGCTTGTTAAGCTCAACTGTGTACACTTCGGTTTTACCCTCGACTGGCATAAAGGCAATCGTTTGTTTTTCTGGGTAACACACCCCTAGACATCCAGAAGTAATCACTCTGATTTTACCCTGCGTTTCATCTGCTTTTTGTTTTTTGCGAATTTCAGTTTTTACTTCCTCTGCCAAGTTGGGTTGATTGAGTTTGGCTGCACACTTTGTGCAGATAAAAATGGAGCCAACTTCCCACGGGGTCTGATTAATTTTAGCCATATAATCCTTTGTTCAGCGCCTCTATTACTCTATGTTTTAACTCGTCAGTTTTTAACTTACCTAATAAAGATCTAGGTATTTTCTCAATAACGACACACTGCTGAATCTTCTCATAAGCTCTACATTCATTATTGTAATGTTCAAGCAAAGTCTTGGCCAGTGTTAAATCAAGCGCATTTTCTACAGCTAAAATTAATTTAAATCCGGCTCTTTCGTCATCGACGGCCAAAAGTTCAATTTGACCGATGACGCTATTTTTTACCAGTATAATATCCGCCAGCTGCCTGCGTAACTCCCTAAGTGAAACCCCTTCGCCTAGAATTTTTATGTAATCTGAATCTCGACCCAAAAGCTTAAATGCGCTTAAGTCTCCACTTGTTACAAATTCTGCACGATCTTCAGTTTGATACCAAGCCTCTGCTTGCAATTTTTGAATACAAAGCAATTTTTGAATACAAATCTGTCCCTGCAGTTTCTGAATACGGGCCGTCATTAATGAATTACACTTGATACTCAGCAATTCAGATTCAGTTTTGACCTCAACCCCGGGCAACACATGATATAATTCCGATTCCTTAACCGCAATCATCGACGCCGTTTCAGTCATGCCATAAGTTTCAACGATGGGCCAGCCTAACTGCTTTGCCCGAAAATACAAATCTGCACTTAAGAAGCTAGCCCCGACAAATATTTTTTTTATTATAAAAGGGGCGGCTAGCTGCCTTTGCACCAAATCATAAATTTGTGTCGGCACCATTGAAATATAATAAATATTATTTTCATTAATCCAATCAGCTAAGCCCTCGACTTGCCAATTTCTTATAAATACACGAGCACCCGCTAAAAAGGCACGAGCTTTAACACCGAGCCCTGCCACATGAAACTCTGGTAATACCAGACCCCAGTGCGCATTATGATTGGCATTAAAGTATTGATTAAACCGGCGGCCAGAATTCAATACGCTTTCTTTTTTTAAGGCCACCAGTTTAACACTTTCATCAGATTTTTGTGATGAGCCCGAACTTGCTAATAAAAAATAACCTAAGACGCCAAAAGTTTTTTCAAACTCAGTTTTAAGTTCAAATAAAGTGTTTTTTTCGTCAATCGAAGTTTTTGGATTTATTAATAACTGATTCGGGCTGTTTAAATCGAAATTAATCACAGCTCATCCCACTGCAATTTATCTAGTGCTTCGCTCATGCCTATACCAAAATCCGATTGCAAATTGGGCAGTGCCAGTGCCCGTGCCGAAAAATTTAAATAGTTCTTTTTTTGTTCAAAATACTTATTAAAATTGCTGGGCTCAAATAAATCTAAGGTTAAAAAGCCAGAAATATTTTTTGCGTGCTGCTGGGAAATTCTTAAGGCATGCGCAAGCCCCACCGGGTGCTCCATCGCAGATGTCAAAGTAAAATTCTCACTCACGTTTATTTTTTGCCTACTAGGTTTTATAATACGATATTTTGCATATTCTGGTTCATACTCGGTTAACTGCAAATCAAAGGCTAGCGGTATAAAAATATTCCAACTTTTCCATTTTAAATTAAAAACAGTTGGGTCCTCAATGTACTCTATTTTCTTTACTGCTTCACTTGATAATAATTTTAAAAAATTCTCAAACTCGTCTGCACTTAAAATAGAATTAAAATCCAAGCGAATAACCACCTCTGCACCTGCTCCATTCAATAACCTGCTTAAACTTAAAATATCACGATCTGCTTTTATTTTAACAGTTTGATTGCGGTAGTGTTCATGATTCAAATTAACACTCTTATAATCTGTAATTAAAAAATTATTTTCAATTGGTTTATCTTGCAATAATGATTTATTATCAGTACGGGCGGCCAAGTCTTCTTTCGCCAATTCCAAGGCCCTTAAAAATAAGGGACCTTTGTTTTTTATTTCATTTTCTAATGTATTATCGCCAAATTCGGGCTTGGGGCAAAGATCGGCAACACCCCAATAATCCCCTTTGCTAATTTTAATAAGCACGCCATTTTGAGTGCCTGAGTGGTCCCGCGCGTTCAAGTGAGATTTTTTTTTTAACAAATAGGGAGAATAAAATAAATTCATTATATCTGCAAACCTAGCGCCAGCAAAAAGCTAAAAATCAAACTGTACACGGAAGACAGCGCTAAATACTGATTGTACTCTGCGCCGGGCTTTGTCCGAAAAATTCTCTTGGTAATTAATAAACCCAGAGGAAAAACTAACAACGGCACTATATAAACCCACCATCTTTGAACTGAAAGCCAGTAATAGCCTCCTAAGTAGGGTGCAAAAATTAAAAAACTAATCCAAAATCTGGCGCCAGTTAAGCCTAATCTTACTGCCATGGTTTTTTTATTTACAAGCTTGTCAGTTTCAATATCGCGTAAATTGTTAATGGCAATTAACACAGTGCTTAAAAACCCAATCTGCAAACCTACAATAAATGCAGCTGTATTATAAACTCCAGTTAATAAATAAAAAACTCCGCCAACAGCCACCAACCCAAAAAATAAAATTACAAATAAATCGCCTAAACCATAATACGCCAGCGGCAGTGGTCCCGATGTATAAGCGTAGCCCATTAATATTGATACTAATCCAATTAGTAAAATCGGTACGCCGCCATAAAACACCAGCGGAATACCAAAACACGCAGATAAAAAGAAAACTAAGGCCGCCCCCCGCATCACATGCTTAAAACTAAAAATTCCCTTTTGGGTCACCCGCGCCGGCCCAAGGCGATTTGGCGCGTCGGCGCCGGTTTTAAAATCCATAGCATCATTTACTAAATTTGTGCCAATTTGAATGGAACCGCTTGCAAGTAAGGCAAATAATACAATCCACCATTGAATTGCATAACCTAATCCACTGGCAAGCCCGGTGGCGGCCACAATAGGCACGACGGAGGCCGATAATGTTTTAGGACGCGCTGCTGAAATCCAAGCTTTTACGTTTACGTTTGTCATCATGACAAACTAACAAATTATTGCTAGGCTGACCAATTAAATTTAATGCCTTTTTCAAGGGGAGCGAATAAATGGAAATAACAGCAGTTTTAGTTGGTTTTGGCTTATGTTTAGCTCTTGGCGGACTGATTGGTGGCGTCAGCGTGGGTTTTATTATCTACTCAAGGCTTAAGCTTAAGTTCGAGGTCGAATCCCAAACCTGGAAAACCAAGTTTGAATTAACACAACTCAGTAACGAGCAAAATAAAACCGAAAACCTACTCATCCAAAAAACCATGACCCTGCAATTTGAAAACTTGGCGCAAAAAATTTTTGATGAAAAATCAAATAAAATGACCGATCAAAACTCTAAGCAACTAGAAAATATTTTAGCCCCCCTTAAAGACAAACTAAAAGATTTTGAAAAAAAAGTAGAAGACACTTATATGAACGAGCAAAAAGACCGCAGCCATCTAAAGGGTGAAATCTCTAAACTTATTGAACTTAATCAGACCATGTCTAAAGATGCACAAAATTTAACTTTAGCCCTTAAAGGTGAAAACAAAACTCAAGGCAACTGGGGCGAGCTGATTTTAGAAAATATTTTAGAGCGCTCGGGCCTTAGAAAAGGTGAGGAGTATTTTACTCAAGAAACACTCAAAGGTCTTGGCGGAGAAACTTTAAGACCTGATATCATTATTAAACTACCTGAGGGTAAGCATCTTATCGTGGATTCAAAAATGACTCTAATTGCCTATGAAGCGGCGGTTTCGGCAGCGACTGAAGCTGAAAAAGAAAAATTCGCGGCGGCCCACGTGGACTCACTCAAGCGCCATATCAATGACTTATCTGAAAAAAAATATCACCTAGCTGATCAGGTGATTTCTCCGGATTTTGTGATGCTGTTTATGCCGCTTGAGCCCGCCTTTGCCATGGCTTTTAAACTCAAACCTGAACTATTTGAGCAAGCCTGGGATAAAAATGTGGCCATTGTAAGCCCCACAACTTTACTTTCGACACTTAGAACTGTGGCCTCTCTGTGGAAGCAAGAACGTCAACAACGCAACGCGCTTGAAATAGCTAAGCGGGGCGGTGAACTCTATGACAAATTTGTGGGAATTGTTAAAGATCTTGAAACCTTGGGCGAACGAATCACCTCTGTACAAAAATCTCATGGCGAGCTTATGAGTAAATTCTCCGCCGGTCGTGGCAATTTAATTTCGCAGGTTGAAAAACTTAAAGAACTGGGCGTAAAGGCTGAAAAATCCTTGCCGGTCGTCGCGCTTGAATAACGACCTTCTTGAATAACAACCTTACAGACTAGCCATAACACTCTATAGTTTTTTTAGTTGATCAATTAACACAAAGGCCCCCATCATTAATACAAAATAACCAAAACCTTTTTTTAAGATTTTTTCAGGCACTTTTTTAGCTAAGCTCATTCCAAAAAATAAGCCCAGTATCGCAATACCCGCCAACGTATATAAAAGCGTCCAATCAATATATGCCTGATGCTGAACATCTCCGATAAAACCCAGTAGTGATTTTACTGCAATAATAAATAGTGAGGTTCCCACTGCGATTTTCATAGGCAAACCTACTAATATGACTAAGGCCGGAATTATTAAAAATCCGCCACCGGCACCAACCAAGCCCGTGATCGCACCAACAATTAAACCTTCTGCGATGATCAAAGTTACTTTGCAGATTGTGCTCCGTTCTTTTGGTTTTTTATTTATTTTTTTTTCTATGATCATTGAAAACGAGGCCAGCAGCATGAGCCCGGCAAAAATCAACATGATGAGTAGCGGCTTTGAAATTACAAAATCTGCAATTATAAAAATCGGATTTGGCATTCGCGGCACAATATATGCTCTGGTCAAATAAACACCGACAAAACTTGGCACCGCAAAAATTAAACCGGTTTTTAAATTGACCTCACCTTTTTTATAGTAAAAAAAGCCGCCCACTAACGCAGTTAAACCTACTATAAATAATGAGTACGCGGTGGCTAAAATTGGATCTATTGCAAACAGATACACCAAAATTGGCACTGTCAGTATAGAACCACCACCACCAATTAAGCCCAAAGTCAGACCCATTAATACAAAAGCTATATAGCCAAAGATTTCCATGAGCTCCTAGTTTCTATTTTTTTAATTTTAATTTTTTATCTATGAGTTTAAATAAATACATTCCCGCTACCATACTCATAACAAAAATAAATGGGCGCGCTTCAAAACTAGCTAACGAAGTCACTGCGGGCCCCGGACAAAAACCTCCAAGGCCCCAACCTATTCCAAAAAGCACTGAACCCACAACTAGGCTCGGTGTAATTTCCGTTTTTGTCGGCACATACCATAGAGATTCAAGTAGAGGTTTATGCAGTTTTCTAGTTAATTTATAAGTTACTAAATGCACCGCAATCGCGCCAATCATTACAAAAATAAGTGAGGGATCCCACTTACCAAATAAATCTAAAAAACCCACAACTTTTTGGGGTTGAGTCATACCGGAAAATCCTAAGCCCATCGCAAATATAAATCCAACAACAAGTGCGGCTAATGAGTTTTTCATCCTAGGACTCCACTACTTCTAAATAAGTAAACGGCCACCACGCCTACTAAAATAAAAACGACAGTTGCCACAAGTGAGCGCGGCGAAAGCCGACTGATTCCGCAGACGCCATGGCCGCTGGTGCAACCACTACCCATAATAGTACCCACACCCACAAATAGGCCCGCAACCACAAGGGTCCATGTATCTGTAACAAGCGCCCCCTCAAATATTGTTGGCCGCAATATTTTCAAAACTAATCCGCCTAAAAACAAACCTACAACAAATAATATTCTCCAAGCGGTGTCGCCTTTTAGCGGAGTCAAAACACCATTAATAATTCCACTGATTCCTGTAACTCTGCCATTGAGCAGGAGCATTAACGAAACCGAAACTCCAATAATGACACCGCCGAATAAAGCATTGATCCAATCTTGTGGCATTTTTAACTCCTTTCCACCGGTAGTTTAAGTTTATTCCAACAAATCATGCCGCCCGCCATGTTAACCGCCTGCTTAAATCCTAATTTTGCACTTTCAAATGCGGCAGCTCCAGACCTGCCACCGCTACGACAAATAAAAATAATCTCTGTTTTTTTGTCTGTTTTGTCTAAAAAATTTTTAAGTTCAGGGCCTAATGTTATAAGTTCAGCCCCGTGTATATGTCCCAATTCATTATTAAATTCTTCTGGCATTCTGACATCGATCAATCGAACTTGGCCACTACTCTGGTAAACCTCTTCACACGACACTTCCAGAACTCCTGCAACTAGCTTTGGCTGCAGCACATAGGCGCCACTTACCACACCACAACTTAAATTAGCCGGAACAGCTTCGTGTATTTTTTTGGGGTTGTCTAATTTAAGATTCGACATAATTTTACGAAACTCCTCTTTGGTTACAGATTCACCTAAGCGTGGATTGAATTTTTTTTCTAAATACACCGTCGAAGACATCTGTCCGTGGTAATCATGTGCGGGGTAAATAATTGTTTCATCCGGCAGCTTAAATAATTTATTGTGAACGCTATCATACAATTTATCTGACGATCCCTGCTGAAAATCAGTACGCCCACAACCCCGAATTAACAGGGCATCACCGGTAAAAACCATACCTTCAAAATAATAGGCCACACATGTATTAGTATGGCCTGGTGTTGTTATAACTTTTATTTTTTTATCTCCTAAAAAAAGTTCTTGTCCATCTTCAAGGGGAATATCTGCACATAATACCAACGCCGCCGAACTAACTGCAGTTTTAGCTTTTGTGCGCTTTCTGATTTCACCGGCTCCTGTAATGTGATCGGCATGAATGTGGGTGTCTAATGCATATATAAGATTTAACTCAAGCTCACTAATAAGTTTTAAATCACGATCAAGAGTTTCAAGAACCGGATCAATAATTGCCGCAGCCATTGTTTTTTTATCTGCTAAAATATAGGTATAAGTCGAAGATTCAGATTCGAACAATTGGTAAAAAATAATGTCTTGTTTCATAGTGATTCCTTAGTGGCGATTCCAGCATTCATTTGACCAGCTTTAGAGTTAAGCCTAAAATTAAGATTAGGCCTTAATCCATTTAAAGTCTAGTTTATCTAAAAAGAAAAAACAGTACACTCATCAACCCCAATCGCAATGGCCGGAATGGAATTCCGCAGCGCAGCGCAGGTAAGTATTTGTTATGGGTCTTTTGAGCAGACACAATTAAATAGACGCTACAAGCTTATTCAGCTCATCTTTGTCTATTTGGTAAATAAATTTTTTGCTGTCTTTTTTTTCTACTAATAGCTTAAGCAGAGTTAGCTGCTTAAGCTCTTGCCTCGCAATTTCTCGGGATTTGTCTATTCGTGTCGCATGCTCTTCAATGGTTATTTTTCTAAATTTATTTAGCGCCAGCCTTTGCAAAAGACCCACTTGATTTTCTGAGATTTTTAATTTTTCGCGTAATGCCATTACAGAAAGTAAATAATCCACTTTCTTTTCAACAGCTTCAATTGCTTCTAAAAGCGCATCGAGATTGAAATCAACGAAGGTAGATCAATTATAATACAAGCTGGGTTCTGGCGCATCCCAGATCGGCTACCAAATGGTCACCATTGAAAAAACTACACACATAAGTGCTGTCTATAGATTGGTGTTGGACTTGAATTGGCATTGATATTGCTGGCTGCAGGGTGTGGAAAAAAATATAACAACAAAATACGATGTCGAAATTTTAAAAAAAAAACTAAATATAATCTATAAGATTCATCGCCTATTTAAGGTGTTAACAATTCTGTGTTTTTTAAGCTCATGCACTAAAAGCACAGAGTTTGCTCCACTGCCAGAAACCACCACGCCTGTTGCCGCACCACCGGTAAATACAGCTTTACCAACAACAAGTATTCTTTCGATGGTGAGTTTAAGCATAGATGAAAACACAGGCGGCAATCAGACTATTTACAATGCTGCTGTATCTATTAACTTAACAAATCTTAGTAATATGAAATACAGCCTGAAGAATATAGATGACAGTTTGTTTTTTAGTATCGATATCGCAGGTGTTGTAAAGCTAATCAATAGCCCAAACTTTGAGAGTAAAGCCAGCTACAGCGTTACCGTGCTAGCCGAAGATGCAGATGCTAATATAAAAGAGCAGAGCATTATCTTAAGTATTAACGACATTAACGAAGCACCAACACTAGCATCTGTGCCAGAAGGTTCTATTGTTGAGATCTTACAAAGTGTAAATACAACGGATACCAATCTGCTGGGAAATCTTGTTGGAGCAGATGTTGATGCTGCAGATGCATTTATTTATGGAATCGATGGAGTTGAGCCAATTGGTTTGATATCAACACGTGTGGGCGCCTATGGAACACTTATTGTTAATACCGATGGCAGCTTTGAATATACTCAAGATACTGTGGCCATAGAGGCTTTGATTCGAGGACAAATCGTTACAGATGAGTTTACAGTTACCGTAAAAGACCTGGGAGGTCTTGTTACAAAACAAATTTATAGTGTTAAGATTACCGGTGCTGATGAGGTGCTAACACTGGCTACAGGCTTTAAGTTTACTGGCGGAGCGGCTTATGAAAAGAGTGGTGTGTCTGTAAGTCATGCCGGCGATATGAACGGTGATGGTTTTGCGGATGTAATTATTGGGGCCGAACAAATTGGTGCAGTTGATAGCCAAGGTCAAGTTATCGCAGCAGAAGGGGCCGGAGTTTCATACGTGATTTTTGGTCGCGCAGGTGGTCTGCCTGCAAAGCTTAAACCCGCAGATCTTGATGGCACGAACGGTTTTAAATTAGTGGGCGATAAGGTTGGTGATAAGGCGGGATTTTCTGTTCGCTATGCGGGCGATGTTAATGGTGATAGTTTTGACGATATAATTATTGGCGGCCACGGTGCCAATAATAAAACTGGGGTTTCTTATGTTGTCTTTGGCGCACGAGCGATTGGTGCCAGCGGTCAGATTAATCTTGCCACTTTAAATGCAAGCACTGGTTTAATAATTTCTGGTGCGGCAATTAATGATTTTAGTGGTTTTTCGGTTAGTGGAGCTGGCGATATTAATGGTGATAGCTATGCCGATATTATTATTGGGGCGCGCGGGGTTAACGGCGCAGGAAGAAATGATGCTGATATTGGTGCAGCTTATGTGGTGTACGGAAAAGCAACAAATTCTAACGTAAATATTAATCTTGCTACTTTGACTGGCTCAACAGGTTTTAGACTTATTGGCGAGCAAGGCAATGACTTCAGTGGTTCGGCAGTTAGCGGTGCTGGTGATGTTAACGGCGACGGTTATGATGATGTGCTTGTTGGCGCCAACCGAGCAGATGGCCCGCTGGGGTCAGGTATATCAAACTCTGGTGCGGCCTATGTTGTATACGGAAGAGCCAGTGGTTTAGGTGGCAACACCGGTACATTTAATTTAGCTACGCTTGACGACGTTATAGTAAATGCAAGCGGCAGTTTAGGTTTTAAATTAACTGGAGCAGCAGAGCAAGACTTTACCGGAATTTCTGTTAGTGCTATTGGGGATATGAACGGTGATGGTTTTGCTGATTTAGCAGTTGGTGCAGATCAATCAGCATTTGCCGCGGGCGGGCCAGGTGTGGCCTATGTTGTATTTGGACAAAGAGCGGCCTTTGTAAACGGCAATTTAAACTTATCAGCTTTAAACGGCAATAATGGCTTTAAACTTACTGGCGAAGAAAGTAATAATCACACAGGGCGCTCAGTAAGTGGCGCAGGCGATGTAAATGGTGATGGTCTTGCCGATTTAATTATTGGCGCACCCCATGCGGATGCAAGCTTTCCTGTAGATCCTATTCTAGGCCCACTTACTTTTTACAATGGTGCCGCTTATGTCATTTTTGGCAAAACATCTGGTTTTGCCGCCGATTTGCCTTTAACGAATCTCAATGTTTTAGATGGCATTAAAATTTTTGCTGAAAATACCGCCGATGAAAGTGGCACCTCGGTGAGTGGTGCGGGCGATGTAAATGGCGATGGTTTTGCTGATATTATTATTGGAGCTCCCTATGCAGATATGGACCCCGCAGATCCAACTGGGGTAACAAGTGCATTTTCTGGTGCTGCGTATATTATTTATGGGCGACAGTTTTAAACTGCAAAAACCGGAGTTTCGGAACATAACGGCCCATTGAAAAGATCATGTACAAATTTACTTGATTACGGCAAAAAATAGTAAGGAAATTAACTTAAGAAGTGGCGGCGATACTTGGATTTAGATCTGCGCAGATACCAAATGAATAGCGTCTGGCGTTCCTAGTGCTCTTGCCGGGGCAACCTAAGTACTTACATACTAATTGCGCAGTAGAATTTAATCTTGTATTAATCTTGTATTAATTAGGAGGTTTAATGAAAAAACTAATTTTAACTCTATTCCTATTGCTTTTGATATCAACTCAGTCCTTTGCCGGCTGGATGGCCAATGCTGATTATAGTTCTTGCCCCAGGCAACACCTACCAGACGTCTCTAGATCGGAGGGGCCATTTAATACGGAAACAGATTGTCTGACTAAACTTAATGAAGATAAGCGAGTGCAAAGTCTTTCTTGCGCACGCTACACTTGTGTGAATCAAGGGGGCGAGTCCTCTTCTACTGCCCAGGGGCACGAAATGGACAAGCACATTGGTGATGCCCTTGCGGCCGGACTACAAGGTGATATCTCAACTGTCGATGCCGCAGGTTTAGTCTCTATGGGCGTACTCGGAAATGTATTGCTGACGCCAAGTTCCCCAGCGCGACAAAAAACTTTTACTGAATTAGAGGCTGAAAGAGTAGCCACTCAATACGCGATTGCTGAGCAAGCGCGTATCGAACGAGAACGTCAAGCCAGAAAAGATCAGCGTGTGGCGCCGATGTTTGCACTACTTGAGCCTATTCCTGCATTGCCTTCAACAACTGATAACACAGAGGCTCAAGTTAAATCTGATTCTTACTCAAAAGGATTTGAACATGCCAGCCAGTGCATATCGCAAAATGCGGGCACTGCCTGCGTTGGTGTTTCGGATATTCAACAAGCAAGCTGCACCAGTAATTATCGCGCCGGTTATGAATCAGGAAGTAAGCAAAAAAAATTTACTTTGCAAGAAGCTTATCAGGCAGGCAAAAGTGCCGCACATAACGGCGAAAAAGATTTGTCTTTTACAGATCAGCGCGCGCAAGGACCATGCCGTCTTGAGTGGATTGACAGCTACAAACAAGGTTATCTAAATAATAATACTAGGAAAGGACTCTAAAATGTACGGACTACGTCTTTTTTACTTCCTTTTTATTACACTTTCTGCCGGTTCCAATTTTGCAAACTCTGTTTCTGAAAATCTTGAAAAGGCATTCAATCACCAAAAACTTTCACGTGAGTTAGTAGCAGTTAAACAGTGGGAAAAGGCCCGAGATGAGGCAAAGTTTGCAACAGTAGCGGCCCCAGACGCTACATTAAATCGTGATGCCTGGTTACTTCTTGGGGCCACTGAAGAGCGCCTAGGAAATCTTCAGAGTGCTAGCAATGCTTATTCAAAATACCTGACGCTCTCGCCCCCACCAGAAAAAAGAGAGATCGTCGCGCTTAGATTTAATGAAACAGAAGCGAAAGCTAATCAGTATGCGCGCTACAAGTGGGGAACAAACTCAGGAGGACTCGTTCTTGGTTTTTCACCTCAGTTTCAGTCTCGTGTTCAAGAACAACTTAATAGTGATTTAAAAACGACAGTTGATATCGGTTTACGTTTTGGAACTTTTTCTTTCGGTTATAAAAAAGGTAGGGCCTCGTTGGGGAAATTTTTGGCGCCAACAACCAGCGCCGCGAATTCGCCTTATGTTGAAGTACCCGCTGGCGGAGTTCACCTTATGGAGTCAGTGTATTTTCAAAATAATTTTGAATTTGGAGAAAACACAGATACAAAGCCCATTGTTTGGAGCCTGCCTCTTTATTTTGCCGGCATTGTAAACGCCGTAAGATCCCCGTCAAATGATCTTTATAATAATATTGCATTAGGAATAGGGACTGGCCTTCGCATAGATTTTTATACAAAAAGTGCTCTTAGTTTTGATATTAGCGCGCTTTACCATTTGGGAATACCTTTCTGGGGTATTAGCAAACAAACGGAAACTGTTTCACCCAGCATTAAGAATATCAGTGGTGAAAAAATTGCGGGCTCTAATACTGGCGCAGAGATCAGGGTGGGCATGAAAATTCTTTTTGGAAAGACTCCGCCAAACGAAGATTAGTAGTTTTCACAGCTCCAACCCGTCTTTAAATAACTTCACTAAATAATCCCACTGATAAACAGAAGCCAGCCCGCAATGCAGCCCCCGCTCTAGCCTATGGTATTTTAAGTTAGAAAAATCTCCCGGCTGCTGGCCTCTAAAAATAAGTTCCGCGTTAAGTTCATTTATAACCAGCGGGTCTTTTGGCGTGGTGTATATCATCATCGGTGTTTTGACGTTTTGATAGTGCGGCCAAAAATTATTCAGTGCAAAAAAACTTTTTGAGTTTTCTAAATGGAATTTAAAATCTTTGGGCCATTTCATATTTGGAATCAAGGCCTCAATTTCTGCTGGCGAAATTAGCGCCCGCTTGCGATCGCGATTAAGAATCTCTAGCAAAGCCGGGGTAAATCGCGGCTTAAGATCAAAAATTGTTTTCCACCAGTCATTAAATTTTACTTCATCATGGTAAATATTAAAAATGGCGCTTAACCGCTGGGCATTCCACAAATCAATGGCTGCATTTTTAAAATTAGTATTTAATCTACTCTCAAGTGTAGCTTGCAAATTAATCAGCGGGCAAAAACTCAGAATTGATTTTATTTTGTGGCCATTCAACTGATCTAATAACGCGGTTACAAATGTTCCGTGCGCCCCCATGCTAACCGAAACCACATGTATATCACTTACCAGAAGATTCAATTTTGATTTACTGATTTCATTTAAAACTAAAAACGTCTGCAAGCCCTCATCCACACCGCCGAATGAAATATTTGTATTTTTCGATAAAAAGGCGTGGCTAGTCAAGCTTTCGAGCATTAAAAAATTAGCATCCAAATCTTCATAGATTAGTTTGGCTAAAAACCTTTCGGCAATTATTTCATCTACATTTCCGTGAATTCCCATTCTCAAGATCACGAGTGGACGCTTTTTTTTAAAATCGTGTAAACCCAGCAAACCACGAAACTTTAAATCAGCGGTGGGCTTAAACCATAGCTTTCTGAAGTTTTGAGCATTTGAAACATCAAAGCTGACAAATAAACTTTTCATTTTTTCATTCAACCCGGTCAGGTTATCGAATGCTGACGCTTGAATATAAATACTGCCAGATTTATTTTTGATGTTTTTTTTAGGGTCCCAGCTCCACAAATAATGACCTAATTCTATAAAGTACGGAATGTACGACGATAACACCTCGCCTTCTGCAGACGCGTGGGCCTCAATCTGAATTTTGTGGCTGGCCAGAGATTCCCAAGTTAGCACTTGTGGCCAAGCGGCTCCGTGAAGCAAAAAAAATAAAGTGAATATCAGTAACTTCAAATGAACTCATCCAAAACGACTGCACCTCTGTTTTTTTTAAAAATTGACGAATGCCCGCAGAATAAGTAACGATTATACATAACTTCGCAGAAAGCTGTATCCATTTTTTTGGACCCGAACCAAATAGCGCCCGCTGACCTTTTTTTCAGCTTAATTAGCTTAATCTAAAAATTATACTATACAACGCAAGTGACCAGAAAATTTTTACTTGGCATTAGCTAAACTTTTTTTCTACACTTAATTTCTACACTAATTTTTGAACTTAATTTTTGCACTTAATTTCTACACTTAAAAAAAGATTAATTCTATGAGGAGTTCTTCGTATGCCTTACCACGATAGCCTAAACCCAGAAGCGGAAGCCCATTTAAAAGGTCCTTTATTTAGCAATGCTATGAAGACTTTTCATGAGGCGGCCAAAATTATCAATTGCGACCCGAACATTGTTGAGAGATTGCAACGACCACGCCGCTGCCTAACTGTATCTGTGCCAGTGCGCATGGACGATCACTCAGTTAAAGTTTTTACCGGTTACCGCGTACAGTATAACTGCACACTTGGACCCTATAAAGGCGGCATACGCTACCACCAAAATGTGGATCTGACTGAGGTTGTGGGGCTTGCGGCCCTTATGACCTTTAAAAATTCAGTTTTAGGTTTGCCGCTGGGAGGCGCCAAAGGTGGTGTCTGTGTTGACCCTACAAAACTTTCCCGCGCAGAAAAGCAGGGCTTAACCCGCAGATACGCTTCTGAAATATCCGCTTTTGTTGGACCTACTAAAGATATTCCCGCACCGGATGTGGGTACCGATCCGCAAACGATGGCTTGGTTTATGGATACCTATTCAAATGAACAGGGTGGTTATGCGCAACCGGGCGTTGTTACCGGAAAACCCGTGGAAATTGGCGGCTCACTTGGACGAAATCACGCCACTGGCCTTGGAGTAATTTATATTTGCGAGCGTGCTATGGAACTGAATCAAATTAAAATGTCGGGCGCGCGTATAGCTATTCAAGGTTTTGGCAATGTGGGCTCTTTTGCCGCTAAGTTTGCTTTTGAGCGCGGCGCCCGCGTTGTGGCGGTAAGTGATGTCTCGGGTGGAATATTTAATGGCGATGGTCTGAACATCCCTAAACTTTTAGAACATGTTAAATCTACGGGCAGTGTAAAAAACTTCCTAGGCACTCAAGTTATTAGCAATGAACAATTGCTAGAGCTTGATTGCGAAGCTTTACTACCTTGCGCCCTAGAGGGTCAAATAGACTCTAATAACGCTGAAAAAATTAAAGCCAAAATTATTGTTGAGGGAGCCAACGGCCCCGTTACCAGCAACGCCACAAAAATGCTTGAAAACCGTGGAATTTTTATTGCTCCCGATGTTATTGCCAACGGCGGCGGCGTGATTGTTTCTTACTTTGAATGGGTGCAAGATATTATGTCTTTTTTCTGGGATGAAAGCGACGTCGACGCTAAATTAAAAGGAATAATACTAAAAGCCTTTGATCATGTTTATAAATTCAAACAAGAAAAAAATCTCGATATGAGAACCGCTGCTATGGCCGCTGCCATTAGCCGATTAGAAAAAGCCATGCTACTGCGTGGATTGTATCCTCGCTAATGTTGAAACCTTGGTTTTGGCTACCGCCCAAGCTTGCGCATGACCTTAGTCCGCTGGCGGTTGAGCTTTGTTCTTTATTTCAAAAAAATGAAACTCCCGAGTGGAAATCTTTTTCTTGGCGCAATCTAAATTTTAAAAATCGATTGGGACTTGCGGGAGGTGTAGATAAAAATGCCGAACATATAATTGCCTGGCAAAAATTAGGTTGTGGTTTTATTGAGGTCGGTACCGTCACTCCCCTAGCACAAAAATCCAACCCTGGAAAAATATTTGACCGCAGTTTTAAAGATGAAGCCCTCTGGAATAGAATGGGTTTTCCATCCGCAGGCGCCGACGAAGCTTTTTATAATCTTAGTTCATTGCTACCTAAAGCTACGGTTCCACTATTAGTTAATATCGGAAAAAATCGCGACACAACAAATGAAAATGCCTACCACGATTATAATTTTTTAATTGAAAAATTTCACGAAGTTGCTGATGCCTTTGTAATTAATGTTAGCAGCCCTAACACCATTGGACTGCGTGATTTAGCCAGCAAAGAATCGCTTGACGCTTTTTTAAAACCAATTATGACAAAAAAAAATAAGCTGGGTTGCGAAAAGCCACTTCTCATTAAACTGAGTCCGGATCTACAAACAGAGGAACTCAAGCGAGTTTTAGATATTGCTATACAAAACCATGTTGATGGATTTGTACTTACAAATACCACTCTATTGCGAAATACTCATAAAAAATTTTCAAATGAAGGCGGTATATCTGGAAAACCGCTTGCCGAAGCTGCATTACTGTCGCTTAAAACTGCAATTGAGCATTTAGGCAAGGAAAAATCAAATAAATTAGTGATTTCTGTCGGTGGAGTGATGACAGCCAAGGATGTTTTTGAAAGAATAGCTCTGGGTGCCGATTTAGTTGAAGTTTACACCGCTTTGGTTTTTACTGGTCTCCATTTTTTTAGAAAGGTTGAAACAGCAGCACATGAATTCAAGTAGCCCAAGTCACCCAAGCCACATACACACCAAACCTCGAGTTAAAAAAAACTGGATTCCAGTTTCTGCCGGTATGTTGATAAAAGATAATATGATTTTAGTGGGACAACGCCCTGAGAATCACACATTAGCTGGCTTATGGGAATTTCCTGGTGGTAAAATTGAGTTAGGAGAATCTCCCGAACAAGCGCTAGCTCGTGAACTTAATGAAGAGCTTGATATTGTGGCAGAGATTGGTGATCTTAAAATTGCTTGCACCCATTCTTATAGCGATGTGGGAATTGTTATCTTATTTTATGAAGTCCTTTTTTGGAAAGGTGAACCCAAAACAAGACATCATGTAGATTTAAAATGGGTCAAACCATCGGAGTTACCTAAAATGAATATACCTGAGGCCAATCGAAAAAATTTAGATCGCATTTATAAAGCTTTTCAGCTGAAAATCAACATATGAATAATATTTTAATTTATTGCAGATCAAATAAAATAGAAAAAATTGCCGAACAAACAACTAGCCTTCTGTCTGAACAATTTCAACACTTGGGCCTACACGTAGAAATTACTCATGTACTTAATTTTCCACGACTTTTACTGAACTCCTGCCAAACTGTTCACTTTATTGTCGAAGAGCTTCCTTTAACCATCAATGAAGCCTTTTACTTCAGCGTTTGCAAAATGCTTGGAAAATCAACCCTGCTCAGTGTTTTTAATTCTGAAAAAAATATTGGCAAAAGCTTTCTTGATTATATCAGGCCCGATGCCTTTAGCGTCAGCCAAACTAATCATCTAAAATATTATCGAAACATCACCGTTAACAAATTTATTTTTTCCGCTTTTCCAAAGACCGAACTCACCTCTGCAAAAAGTGGTTTTAAAGGCGAAGCCTTTTTAATTCCTCTGCAAAACAAAATTGATGAAGTCTTTGAGCTTAAAATCGAAGGCCCTATCTACTTTGATGGACGAAAACTTTTAAAAACAAAAAATTCCGCCCAGCTTAGAAAAAAATGGAATGAACTTATAGCTTCCGGCAAAATCACCCCCCAGCACCATCTTATTTTATCAGAAAATAAAATCACACAACTGCTCAATGAAGAATCCTTAGCAATTATACTGGCCGACACTAATATTAAAAATACGGAATTCACTAACTGGTTAAATATTTCGATAAATAAAAATAATTTGATTATCTTAAACGATTTTCAGGCCACAGGTTTTTCAAATTACTGGACCTCTGGCCATAACTGTTTAGTTGTCTCTGCACAAGATTGGAAAACCCAATTACGGCAAATGCCCACAGCATTAGTAAATTTTAACAATCTGATGCCAACAACTTATCGGGCCTCTGAGTTATATGAACCCTCTGTTAATGAGCTATCTAGACTCTACACAAAGCTTTGGCAGCAAAAAACTTCCCTGCTTACCTCAAAATCTGTTAAACTCTGAACACTATGAACGAAGCCCGTCAACACGCCCAATATGCAGATCAATTGCCAAAACGTTTACGCCTATGTTTAATCGGACAAAAAGTATCTGTTTTAAGTCGCTCTGCCGACACCGGATTGCTCTGGCCCCTGGCTCGTGGATTAACTGAGCGCGGCCATGAAGTTACCATAATTTCAACCTCCTCCCCTCTTAAAAGAGCAGAGGTTTTCAGGGATGGCATACGCGCTTACTATCTGAATGAAAACCAACCTCAGTACAAAACCATTCGTTTCACCGATGCCGTTTATAAAAAATTTATAAGTCTTAATAATGAAAAGCCCTTTGATCTTGTGCACAGCATGGATAACTCGGGATTTAAAATTGGGCGACAAAAAACGAGCTTAAATATTTCAATGGCCTATGATGTAGAGGCCACCCAAATGGCCGAATTGTTTTCAATATTATCAGAAAGTAAAAGTGGGGCAGGAAGCTTCATTAATACAACAAGAAAATTAATTTTTAATTTTTTGCAAAATTATTTTGCCCGTGACCGGGGTTTACTAGATACCGCGGATGGAATATTTGTTACCACGCCACAACAACGAATGATTTTAGAACGATACTATCTATTCCCGGATTACCACACCTATACGGTTCCCTATGGTATTAATTTAGGAGATTTAACACCAAAATCTGAATCTGAAAACTTCAAATTAAAATTAAATATTCCAGAAAATGCGCAAATTATTTTAGCTAATTCAGACTTTACCAGCACACATGAAGTTACGCCTCTGTTAAGAGCTTTTGAAAAAGTAGTACTAAAAAAACCCAATACTTATTTATTATTGCTAGGGAGCGGGCCACAGTTAAAAAATGTAGAATTTGAAATGCTCAACCTCGCACTTGGCAGCCGTGTGATCATGCCAGGAGAAGTCTTGGCTGAAGAAATGCTTGAGTGTATTTTAGCTTCGCCAATTTATATTGACTTAAGTTCACGCTCTACAGGGCTTGAACCCAGCTTGATAGAAGCTATGGCTCAAAAAAAAGTAGTTATAGGCTCTGAGCTCAGCCCTATCTCAGAAGTAATTGAAGACGGCGTGGATGGTTTTTTAGTAAGACCTGCAGATGTTGAAACGCTATCTTTGCTTTTAGATAAAATTATGACCGGAACTGGCATTAATCGTGATCAAATTGGCGAAAAAGCGCGCCAGAAAATAGTTGAAGCTTTTAATCGCAATAAAATGATTGATTCCTTAATTGACGCATATAGGCAAATCTTATTGCGTTCAGATAAATTTAAACAGCGCGCAAGCTTTAAGCTTTTCTTTTCAAAACTTATAAGACCAGTATAATAAATTGATGTAATGTTAGAGTAATTTCGATAGCTTACAATAACTTAGGTGGATTTATGACTAAAGCGAACCTCATTGATATTCTTTCAGAAAAATCGAGCATAACACGGGTTAAAGCTGAAGCAGTTGTAAATACTATTTTTGACACCATGGTTGAAGCATTAATGAAAGATAACCGTATTGAAATTCGCGGTTTTGGGTCTTTTGTAAATCGAAAATATGATTCCTATAAAGGTAGAAATCCTAGAACTGGCGAAATTATAGCCGTGGCTGAAAAAAAATTGCCCTTTTTTAAAGTTGGTAAAGAGTTAAAAGAAGAAATCAATATGGGTATCAAAAAATAATTTGAATTTGTATTACTTATACACAAGTCGCTTATAATCAATCCAGTCTTTATAGGAATCCGCCAAGGTTTGATAACCTTCATCGAAACAGATGTCATTTTTATCACCTTTTACATAGGAGCTAATACCTAGCACTTGCATTTCATCGCCCACTAAAACAAAAGATGGTCCGCCCGAATCTCCCTGACAAATTCCACCTCCAGCTTTTTGATCAATTTCAATTTTACGATCTGCAAAATTAATTTTGTAACGCAAACTATTCAATACCGATTTTCTTAACATGCCGGCCCCCCCGCCACTAGACAACACTCTTCCGTATCCGTACAAATACAAATCGTTAAGGCTATTAATGGCATCTGACTTTGCTATTTTATAAATTGCATAGCCGGCAGGGATTTCTTCTTCTAATACGACTAAGGCAATATCGGCGATCATTTTGTCGGCGGCTAAAGCTGAGTTATAATTTTCATGCACCACAGTTTTTAAAATTCCTGCATTGTGCTTATTTTTATTATAGCCACTTTCACAACTGTGACTTGAGTAAAAAGTCACATAAGTATTGGATTTTTTTCCGGCAATACAATGCGCGGCCGTTAACAGAATTTTTTTATCAATGGCCACTGCGGTGCAAAGCTGCCCCCCTGAAACCAGCATCATCACCTTTTTTGAATCTATATCCGATGTTTGCACTACTTGTCCGCCCACAATATTACCCGCTAGCAGTTCACTTTCTGGCACACAGGTTCTGTTCGCATCAACTTTATTTAGGTTAGGACTTTTAACTCCTGAATTAGAACTAGGGTTGCACGCTAATAGTATTAAATATGTACAAAACAGAAGAATTTTCAAAAATTTCATCAATAGCTCCTGTCTAGTCGCTCTAAGTAAAACTATAATAGTCTTAGCAAGAATAACACCATAAAAGATCAAGTGTAAATTTTACATGATCAAATTAATTTGTCTTTATATGTACTGTTTTTTCTTTCAAGCCTATCTGCTAATATATTCGTTTTAAGTCCGAAATTTCATTTAAATTTCTTAACGCCATATAAAGCCGCTCTAAACCCAACGCGATACCGGCCGAGGGTGGCAATCCAAACTCTAAGGCTGCAAAAAATTGCGCATCTAAGTTAATTTCAGTTTTAGCTTGAGCTTTCTTTTTTTTCAAATCTTCAAGCGCGCGTTGTTTTTGAAGAGCGGGGTCATTAAGCTCATGAAAGGCATTACCTAGTTCAAAGCCCCGCCAGTAAACTTCAAATCTTTCAGCCCAGCCATCGGCACCAATTCTAGCAAGAGCTGCTTGATAAGGCGGATATTTTTCAACAAAAACCAATTGGTCTTGCGCCCATTTGTTTTCAATTTTGTCTATAAAAATCAAATAAAAATAATCATCAATGCAGGTAGCGGCATCAACATCAACACTCAGCATCTCAGCCAGTTTTTTTAATTCAGCCATTGAAGTCTCTGGCTTTAAATCAAAATTACAGTGTTTTTTAAAAAGCTCGGCAACTGTAAAAGTTAAAACTTCTTTGGGTCCATCCACTTTTAGATGGCCCGCCATAGCTTCAATTAATTCGATGCTGTCCATTTTAATCGAGTTAAGGCCAGCAAATGCGCGGTACCATTCAAGCATTGTAAATTCGGGCGCGTGCCGGTTTGTTTTTTCACCGTTTCTAAAAACCGGCGCAATTTCAAAAATTTTTTCAGCACCTTCGGCTAAAAGCTTTTTTAAATTCAACTCCGGAGAGGTCGATAAAAAATATTTAATTGTTTTAGCGCCTAATTTAAAATAAGTTTCAAACACCTCTAAATTGGGTTCGGTTCCAGGACAAGTTACCAAAATTGGGGTTTTTACTTCTTGAAAATGTTTTTCTTTAAAAAATACACGTATATAACCTAAAAATTCATGCCATTTTTGGTGTTCGCTCCAGGCTTTGCTGCCCGCGCTGCGCTTGCTTAAGTTCGGTGTTAATAAAGTAATCTGATTTGCAGGCATTAAGGCTATTAAATCGCCGTCTATTAAAACTCCACTGACTTTAATATGGGGGGCGTTTTTAAATGACCCGTCTGTCAAATTGTGGCGGCCTAAATATAACTGGGTGCTATTGTGCGTATTGCTTTGTTCGACCCGCCCCCATTTCAGCGCGCCATGTGGCATTTCAGGGTAGCTAGTCCAATAGTTCAGTAAATATTCATTTCTTTTGGTGTTCACTACTCATCTCATCTCATCTCATCTCATCTCATCTCATCTCATCTCATCTCATTTGATTTGCTCATTTTAAAAAGATCGCCTATAAAGTCAGACTATGCAAGCAACATCACAAGCAACATCGCAAGACGCCGAAAATATATCCGATCAATTAACTGATTTCTTACAAACAGAATTTAATAAATATAAAGATTCAGCCGATTTTGTGGCCTTTAAATTGATTAAAGAAAAAACGAGAGATTACTCTGTACGCAATGGTAAAACCGAAGATCTTACGGAGTTTAACGACCAAGGGCTTCTCATAGAAATTATGATTAGCGGGCATATGGGCTATGGTGCTACGGGGGAACTTACTGCTGAGGGCATTAAAAAAGCTTTTAATAAAGCCCGTGCTATGACACTTGCGGCGTCCCGCTACGGAATTTTTAAATTTAATAAACTCATTCGCCCGCCCGTTCAAGGCACTTATACCAGTTCCCGAAAAATTAACTCAGATCAGCTTTCTTTAGCTTCCATTTTTGATTATCTCAAAAAAACTTCTTTAGCACTAAAAAAAAATGACCAAATTATCACGGCAGTTTCTGATGTTATGCTTGTTGAGTGTGTGCAGCACTATTTTTCTTCTGAAGGGACGAACTTTCATCAGAACTTCGATATTATTGTTAACGCCCTATCTGCCACGGCAAGCCAAGGGAAAGAATCACAAACCCGTTCATTGCACGGTGGGCGCGGTAACTGCGTGCAAGCCGGAGCAGAGTTTTTTAATTTAGACAAAGCACTAGCTGATTGCGATGAAATTTCCACACAGGCACTTGAGCTTTTAAACGCCGAAAACTGCCCCGCCGAAAACTGTGACTTAATCTTGTCGCCAGATCAAATGCTGCTGCAAATTCATGAATCGATTGGTCACCCTTTAGAGCTTGACCGCATTCTGGGAGATGAACGCAATTTTGCCGGCTGGAGCTTTGTTAAACCTGAAGATTTCGGCACCCTTCAATATGGTAGCACGCAAATGAATGTGGTATTTGACCCTACACTTGTTGGTGAACTCGCCAGCTATCAGTTTGATGAAACTGGCAATCCTGCTGAAAAAAAATACCTTATTCAAAACGGAAAACTGGTGGCGGGCCTAGGTAGTTTAGAAAGCCAAGCGCGATGCCCTATTTCTGGGGTAGCAAGCGCTAGATCCAGCTCGTGGAATCGCGCACCCATTGACCGCATGGCCAATATTAATCTTGAAGCCGGAAAGCTTAGTTTAAATGAAATGATTTCTCAGGTTGAGCGTGGTGTTATGATGTATGCTAACAGATCTTGGTCAATAGACGACTATCGGCGGAAATTTCAATTTGGCTGCGAGTACGCAAAACTGATTGAAAATGGAAAAGTAACAAAAACTCTTAAAAACCCCAATTATCGCGGAATTACTGTGCCCTTTTGGAATTCACTCGCCGCACTAACCAAGCCTGATACCATTGGAACTTATGGGTCTCCCTACTGTGGCAAGGGCGAACCCAGCCAAATTATCCGCGTAGGGCATTCCTCGCCCTACGCACTTTTTAAAAATATTGAAGTTTTTGGGGGCGGCTAATATGGCGGTGAGCATGGGCATTAACCTAAAATATGATTTAAAAAATTATTTAAAATTACTTTCTAATAATCTATTCAATCAGTTAAAAGCAGATGAAGAACTCTCTTTGGGTTTGCATTCAGAAGAGAGTGAATTTGTGCGTTTTAGCAAATCCAAAGTCAGACAGAATACGAGCGTGCATCAGCATGAACTGACTTTGCAATTTCAGGCGGAGCATAAATTTTACAAATCCACCAATATGCTGACTTTGAATTTGGCAGCCGATACAAAGCATTTGCAAACAGTTGTTGATAGTATTCGGAAAAACTTAACGCTAATTGATGAAAATCCAAAATACCGCAAAATGCTAAATAATGGAATTACTGAAGTTTATAAAAAAAGTCAAAGACCCACAACCGCAGATGTAATTAAAAAAATTAGTGTTCAGTTTTCTGATTCTGATTTAACAGGACTATATTGTGCCGGGCCGATACGGCAAGCCTCGGTTAACTCCGCCGGACAGTTTCATTATTTTGAAAATGATACTTTTTTTTTAGACTTTTCAATATATGATGACGCGCGCGCCGCCAAAGGTTTTTACTCTGAAGAAAAATGGATGGATACACAGTTTGCAAATCTGGCCTGTGAAATCAAAAAAATCTTAACATTGCTTAAAAAACCCCGGATTAAAATCAAACCGGGCCATTACCCTGTTTATTTAGCCCCCATGGCACTAGCTGAAATTATACAAATTTTTAATTGGCGCGCCGTCAGCCGCAGTGCTTTTGAGCAGGGCTTTGCACCATTAAAAAAACTTCATATGCGTGAAAGTCTTTTTTCACCAAAATTTTCATTAACCGAAAATAATGAACTGGGTTTAAATTCGCACTTTAACTCCTCTGGCGAACTGAGCCCCAAAAATTTGCCAATTATTGAAAATGGAGAACTTAAAAATTTTTTAATCAATGCGGCAACAGCTAAAGAATATAATTTAATTTCTAACAACGCGGACGCAAACTTTGAAGCCATGCGCTCGATTGACGTTAAACCCGGCACGCTTGATGAAAAAAATATATTGTCCCAACTTGGAACCGGTCTTTTTTTAACAAATTTACACTATATCAATTGGAGCGATCCGCAGGCCGCACGCCTCACTGGCATGACTCGTTTTGCTTGCTTTTGGGTTGAGAACGGGGAAATTATTGGCCCCATTCACGATCTTCGCTTTGATGACACTCTTTATAACCTATTTGGGGCTGAATTGGTTGATCTAACCGAGCACGTGAGTACTTTTGTCAACACCTCAACTTACCAAAAAAGATCACTCGGCGGAATGAGGCTGCCGGGGGCTTTACTAAAAAAAATGAATTTTACCTTATAATAAAAGTTGTGATTTTTAATTGATTCGTATATATGTTTGTACAGCAAGGCTAACTGAAAGCTTATCTTAAACTTACTAACATCACACATAGGAGTGAAAAATGGCTCTAACTAAAATTCAAACATTCATACAAAAACTTTCTGAATCAGAAAATGTAAAAAAAGTTTTAAGTGATATTCAAAAATTATCCAGCGAACTACAAAAAAAAGTGCAAACTTTAAATGCGGATGAAGCTGTTAGAAAGTATAAAGAAATCGTAAAAAAAGCTTCGCAGGCTGAGGGCGATCTTGAAAAAGAAGTAAACAAAGTAATCGTTAAAATTAAAAAATCGGCAACGGATGTAAAAAATGATTTGGTACTTTACAAGAAAAAAGCTGTTCAACAAAAAAATGATCTTGAAAAAATCTTAAAATCAAAAAAAACTGTTACAGTTTCGGTATCTGCTAATGAAGCAACACCTAAGGCAAAAAAAGCGGTAAAAACAATGAAAAAAGCGGTAAAAAGTAATTCAAAAAAGAAAATCACAACTACAAAGTAATTTTTTAGAAAATGAACACCACTTTGCTACAGCTATCTTCACAAAATGAATTTGTGCGCCGCCATATTGGGCCTTCCGAACAAGATAAAAAATCGATGTTGCAAGAGCTGGGCTTTGCAAATATCGACGAATTGATTTCTAAGGTTGTACCCAAAACAATCTTAACTAAAGAAGCTATGCCTATTGGTTCAGGAATTTCTGAACATGAAATTTTAGCGGATCTTAAAAAAATTATGAGTCAGAATAAAATTTTTCAGACTCTCATTGGCATGGGCTATCACGACACCATTACTCCCTCGGTTATATTAAGAAATGTTTTTGAAAATCCGGTTTGGTACACAGCTTACACTCCTTACCAACCTGAAATATCTCAGGGCCGCCTGCAAAGCCTATTAAATTTTCAAACCATGATAACCGATTTAACCGGAATGGAAATTTCAAATTCTTCTTTACTAGATGAAGGCACCGCTGCCGCAGAGGCCATGACTATGGCGCATGCCCTTTGCAAAAAACAAAATGTAAATGCCTTTGTCGTGCATCCAGATATTCACCCTCATGTTCTTGATGTTTTAAAAACCCGATCAGAGCCCTTAGGTCTTGAGATGATCATTACCGACCCAAGCCTATATACTTTCACAAAAGAAATTTTTGCCGCTATTTTTCAGTATCCAACCTCCAGCGGCGTTGTTGAAAACTATAAAAATATAACTCAAAAATTACACCATCACGGGGCCTTTGTTATTGCGGCGGTTGATTTACTTTCTTTGACTCTATTAACCCCGCCGGGGGAATGGGGTGCTGATATGGTGGTGGGTAGTTCTCAAAGATTTGGAGTTCCCCTGGGGTACGGTGGACCACATGCGGCTTTTCTGGCAACTAAAGATGCTTTTAAAAGATCCCTGCCCGGACGTTTAGTTGGGGTTTCTGTTGATGCTCAGGGTAAAAAAGCGCTTAGACTAACTTTGCAAACTCGTGAACAACATATCCGGCGCGATAAAGCCACTTCAAATATTTGCACGGCCCAGGTTTTGTTAGCCAATATGGCCGCTATGTACGCCGTCTATCATGGCCCGCAAGGCTTAAAAAATATAGCGCTTAAGGTTCATCGCTTAACCCAAATTACAGCCCTAGGATTAAAAAAATTAGGTTACATTCTTGAATCTGATTCATTTTTTGATACCTTAAAGATTAAAGTTGCCGACGTAAATTTAATTAAAAAACTAGCCGAAAAATACGAAATCAATCTACGTTATTACCCTGACGCGGTGGGATTTTCTCTGAATGAACCCAGCCAGCTATCCAGCGTTGAAACTCTTTTAAAAATTTTTAACAAAGAGCACACTCTGTCTTTTAATGTTTTGGATTTAGAAAAAGAATTAATTCAATGTATTGAAAAAGATTTGCTTCGATCTTCGGCTTATTTGACTCATCCTAACTTTAATAGTTACCATTCAGAAACTGAAATGATGCGCTACATTTACAGTTTGCAGAACAAAGACATCACACTAACACATTCAATGATTCCACTAGGTTCTTGCACGATGAAATTAAATGCGGCAACTGAACTGATTCCGATTTCATGGCCCGAAATTAATAAGATTCATCCCTTTGCCCCGCCAGACCAAGCCAAGGGTTATCAACTGCTGATCAAAGATCTTGAAAATAAGTTGTGTGCCATTACAGGTTTTGCAGAGGTTTCCTTGCAGCCCAATTCGGGCGCCCAGGGCGAATATGCAGGACTACTGGTTATTCGTGAGTACTTCAAACAACATCAACAATCACAGCGGAATATCTGTTTAATTCCTTCGTCTGCCCACGGAACCAATCCCGCGTCAGCTGTGATGGTGGGTTTTAAAGTTGTCGTGGTGAATTGCGATGAAAATGGAAATGTCGATATAAAAGATTTAACCGCCAAGGCGAAACTGCACAAAGAATCTTTGGCGGCCCTAATGGTGACTTACCCTTCAACCCACGGAGTTTTTGAAGAATCTATTATTGAGATTTGTGAGACCATCCACAAATTTGGGGGGCAAGTTTATATGGATGGTGCAAACTTAAATGCCATGGTGGGCCTTGCTCGTCCGGGTAAGTTTGGGCCAGATGTTTCTCACATGAATTTACATAAAACTTTTGCCATTCCACATGGGGGCGGCGGGCCCGGAGTGGGTCCCATCGGAGTGGCTAAACATTTAGCCGCCTACCTACCGACTCACTCCCTTATTAAATCAGCGGGCCCGGAAACTGGTATTGGCGCAACGACATCGGCTCCGTGGGGCAGCGCCAGCATTTTACCTATTAGCTGGTCTTATATTACCATGATGGGCGATCAAGGTTTACGCGAAGCCAGCAGCACCAGTATTTTGAATGCCAATTACATTGCAAAAAAACTAGCCCCACATTATCCAATTGTTTACAAAGGCAAAGAGGGCCTTGTTGCACACGAATGTATTATTGATATACGTCCACTTAAAAAATCTCATAATATTGATGTCACCGATATTGCAAAACGATTGATGGATTATGGTTTTCATGCACCCACCATGTCGTGGCCAGTGGCTGGAACTTTAATGATAGAACCTACAGAATCTGAAAGCAAAACCGAAATTGATAGATTTTGCGAAGCCATGATTGAAATTAGAAAAGAAGCGGATGCTTACCCTGACATTCTTCGGAACGCACCCCACACCACGGAAAGCTTAATGTTGCCTGAATGGACTCAGAACTACAGCCGTGAAAAAGCTGCTTATCCGCTTAAGTGGGTTAAAAATAATAAATACTGGCCCCCTGTTGGGCGTATTGATAACGCCTTTGGAGACAAAAACATTGTTTGCTCTTGCCCTCCGTTAGAAGACTACACCTAAGCGTGAAAAGAAAAGTTCTTTTTATTAGATTAGATAAAATTGGCGATCTGATCTGCACTCTTCCCGCAGATCAGGTTTTGGATGAAAACTTTTATGACATCACTTGGGTCGTTCAAAAAGGTTTGGGCCTTGTTGTAGATTTAGGAGCAAAAAAAAGAAAATACTTTGAACTTGATAAAGCCACCCCAAAAAAATCTGCACGGCGGCTTAAAGAACTTTTAAAATTACTAGCGCCTGATTTGGTCATTAGTTTTCAATGTCCGTGGTGGGTTAATTTTGAATTGTACCTGGCGGATGTGCCCATCCGGGCCGGCCGCAGAAGCCAGTGGCATAGTTTTTTGTTTTTAAATCATGCCATTCGGCAAAAACGTTCAAGGGCTGAAAAGCACGAATTGGAATACAACCTAGATTTAGTCTATCACACGCTAAACCCCAAGCAGACAAAATTATTTCATTATTTTGAAATTACAAAGCCCAGCAACACAGAAGTTTTAAAAAAATACAATTTAAGTGAAAATAAATATGTGGTGGTTCACCCGGGGATGCAAGGCTCGGCCCTCAACTGGCCGCAGGCCGAATACATCAAATACATCTATCACCTGATTGCGCAGGGCCATCATGTTGTGGTCACCGGCACCGATCAAGATGAATATTACTTAAGCGAAATTAAAAAAGAATTTTTTTCTAGTCAACATATAAGCTGGCTGCAATCCCAACTGAATTTAAAAGAATTGGTGCAGGTTTTAGCCTATGCAGAGTGGGTGGTGGCGCCCTCAACCGGCGTCGCGCATTTAGCCGCAAGTGTGGGTAGTCCGGTGAAGGCTATTTTTTCACCCCTGCGCGCACAACACCCCTTGCGCTGGAGCCCGCGCGGCCCCCACGTTGAAATTTTAATGCTGGATGAAAATAGTTTGAAACTGGAAGGGTTTTATTGATAACCATATAGCTCGGTGGCAGTAAACGCAAGTATTCAAGTAGTTCGCGCATTTATAAGTCTTAGAAAAATGTTGTCTTCACAAGCTGACTTGGTTCGTAAGCTAGACCTGCTCGAGCGAAAATATGATTACCAATTCAAATTGGCAGTATTAATATTGAATACGCTATTGAAGTAAGAGTAGAATTTAATCAAGAGGTTGAAATTGCCTAAAATAAAATGGTCATTAAAGATTAAGGAAAGTATTCATAAAGTCGAGTTGGTGCACAAATATATTAGCGGGAAAAGAAAACTGACCGTAGATACTCGAGTAGTAGTAGACGAGACCATATTTAAAGATACTGGCAGCGTCTATGTGTTTAAAATTGAAGAGCAAAGATTCAAAATTACAATACAGTCAAATTTTCTAAGTTGGGATTACTCATTAATTCAGGAATAGAAATAATGGTGCCCAGTGAGGGAGTCGAACCCCCATGCCTCGCGGCGCTAGGTTCTAAGCCTAGTGTGTCTGCCAATTCCACCAACTGGGCACAGACGAAAAAAAACCGAAAAAATGATACAACAACAAATAACAAGAACGATAACTGTAGTCAAAAAAAACTAAAAAAGCAAAAACTACTTTTCAAATTATTTCTCACTGATTAGTTTTTTATACTCAGGGGCGCGCATTAAACTGGCAAGTTCTTTTTCAGAATCCATTTCAATACGTACGAGCCAGCCTTCATTATTGGGATCATCATTTAGCTTAGAGGGATCGTCCATCAGGGCTGAATTAACCTCAATAACCGTTCCAGATACTGGCGCAAAAAGATCTGAAACAGCTTTTACTGACTCGACTACCCCAAAAGTTTGATTTTGGGTTACTTTTTGTCCTTCTTCCGGAAGATCAACGTAAACCACTTCACCTAATTGATCTTGGGCGAATTCAGTAACACCTACGGTTACGATGTTCTCATCAACCTGAGCCCACTCGTGGTCTTTAGTGTAGTAAAAATCTTCGGGTATGTGAAAAGCCATAGTTGCTCCTGGTTTTAATTTTCTGCAAACATTCAGATTAGCCTTAGGCTAATCTTTTTTTACAAAGGGCGTTTTAACTACATGAGCTTTAACAAGTTTCCCGCGAATGTCGACAAAAAACTGCGAAGCCTCGGTTGAAAACGCAGAATCAACATAGGCTATTCCGATGGGTTCATCAAGTGTTGGAGAGTGAGTTCCACTGGTTACAACGCCTATTTTTTCGCCAGTTTCGGTTTTTAGCTCGTAAGCCTGCCTGGGAATGCCCCGATCAAGCATTTTAAAACCAATTAGCTTACGTTTTAAGCCCAGTTCTTTAGCCTTAAGTATTTGTTCTTTGTTTAAAAAATTTTTAGCGGCAGGTTTTATGGCCCAACCTAGGCCGGCCTCATAGGGGTTGGTGGCGTCATCAATTTCATGCCCATAAAGCGAGTATTTCATTTCCGTGCGGAGTGTGTCGCGCGCCCCAAGCCCAACAGGTTTAGCTTTGATATCAGGGCTATTCAGTAACGCATTCCAAAGTTCAGAGGCTCCCGCGGCCTGTATAAAAATCTCACAGCCATTTTCGCCGGTGTAACCGGTGGTGGCAATCATAATTTGGTAACTTATTTGATTTTTTTTAAAAGTAGATATTTTTATTTGGTTGCGTGGCATTTCAGAAACTTTCACTGGCGCAAAAATTTGATCACACAGCTTTAGGGCCTCGGGCCCCTGTATTGCAATCTGCCCCCACAAGCTTGATTCATCAGTGATGTCTGCACCCTTATTGTTTTTAATCATCCACAAAAAATCTTTATCTTTATTTGAGGCATTTACGCAAACCAAATAATCGGAGTTTTTCTCAAGACAATAAATAAATATATCATCTACTAGGCCTCCCTGATTATTTGGCAAAAGTGAATACTGGGCCTGTCCGTTTTCAAGCACAGCCACATCATTTGTGGTTAGCCATTGCAAAGTTTCAGCTGCCTTTGGCCCTTTAACGCGGATTTCCCCCATATGCGAAACATCAAAAAGTCCCACATGTTTGCGGGTCCAGATATGTTCTTCTTTTAGGCCTTCGTATTGAATGGGCATCACCCAACCGGCAAAATCCACCAGGCGGGCCTTAAGGGCTAAATGATCATTATACAGCGGAGTTTTTTGAGACTTGCTTTGTTCGTTTGTCATGAATGAAAGTTAGCATTTAATCTTTGAGTTGATCAATAGATATTTGGGTTCGTTTGATACTATTCTATAACTGATTTTTAAGTCTTAACTCATTGGATTTAATTTCAAAATCGGCAGGTAAATCAATTAACTCGCCGCGCGCTAGGGTTTGCGGCTTAATTGTTTTATGCATCCAGGTTAAAAATTCTCGGTGATCATTACGGCAAACCAGTTGGCGCGTTTTACCTTTTTCATTTAAAGAATCACCTGTTAAGCGGGCCTTATTTTTTAAAAAAGCTGGGGGTTTTGCTTTTCTTACCAGTAGGTAACTGGTGGTCACGGTTTTATTTTTCATTGGCAGTAACTGCTCTAAATCATGGAACCACTGGGGCGCTAGAACATGCGCGCGGTCGTGGCACCAATCATTTTTAGAATGAGCCATCAACGGACAAACGAACTGATGTGTGCAGGGCGCCCAAATGTGGTAGCCGTAATCAATCAGTTCTTGGCGTAGATTTAATAATTTGCGGCCATCTTGCCTGGTGGAAGGTTCTAGAATCATCAGCGCTTCGTGTTCACCCCAGCCCTTTGGTAGCGCACTGAGTTCAGTTAATGAATATGAAAACACCAGGCAGGTATTTTGTTTATTAGGGTAGGCGGTTTGTAAATCTAGATAATCAAAATAATCTTTATTTATTAAGCCCATGTGCAAATCTGAAAAATGATTCAAAGTTGATTTTGCTAAATCAAATAAAACCTGCTTTTTAATTTGTGTTTTTAGGTATTCGTTGTTAGCTAGGGCTAAGCTGGCCGTGCCAGGTCCAGCACCCCAATCAATAAAATGTGTTAAATTTTTAAAAAATTCAAGCTTTAGACCGCGCTGAATAATTTTTTCACAGCGGATATAATTTAATGGTAGGTAGTAATGCCTGTAAGCCAATTGACAGTATTTCTGATGCCACGGGGTTTCGGCTATCGGATTTTGAATGTAAAAATCCGATAGTTTAAGTATGGCGTCAGCTAGAGTCTGAAGTTTTTCAGTGGGAGATTTTGGAAACACAGGATATTTTAAAGCGAATTTAAAAATTGCGCAACTCAGAAGTGGAAAAAATATTTATACACAGTGTGACGCAATGAAAACTTTAGCTTTTGTCTAAAATTAAGCTATTCTTTTCGAAGAGTATACATATAATATTAATTCACTGGAGAAAAACATATGAAAATGATCCTAAAAATTGGCGTCAGCAGTTTGTTATTAATTTTGAGCGCCTGCGCAACGGAAAGTAATAAAGCTATTGAGGTGGCCCAAACTAAATCCACAGTAACCTCTGCACGTTATAAAGGGCCCAAAATTCCAATGATGGTGGGAAAGTTTGAAAATAAATCAAGCTATATGAAGGGTATTTTTAATGATAGCGGCGATCAGTTGGGATCGCAGGCAAAAATTATTATTATTGCACACCTACAGCGAACCAATCGCTTTTCAATGCTTGAAAGAGACAATTTGGTAGAAATTGCCGCAGAAGCAAAACTAAAAAATAAAGCGCAAAAAATCAAAGGGGCGGATTTTACTATTACGGGTGATATAACTGAATTCGGCAGAAAAGAAACCGGTGATCGGCAGTTTTTTGGAATTTTAGGCAGTGGTAAAAAACAATTGGCCTATTCAAAGGTAACGATTAATATTGTTAATGTGCTGACGTCAGAAGTGGTTTTTTCAGTTTCGGGCGCGGGAGAATATGAACTGAGCAATCGCGAAGTTTTAGGCTTTGGGGGAACCGCAGGTTATGACTCTACTCTGAATGGCAAAGTGCTAGACCTTGCGGTTAGAGAGGCCACAGATAGGTTGGTTGAAGGATTGGAGAGCGGCCAGTGGAGCACAAAAGAACATTAATTGTTTTATTAATAGCTAGCTTTATTGCAAGTTTTGTTGCGAGCTGCGCAGGAAAGCCCTTGTACTACTGGGGCCATTATGAAGATGTCATTTATTCTAAATTCAACGAAAACGCTTCGCCTCTGAATGGCATTGAGCTTTTGCTAGATGATAAAAAACGGGCCAGCACTAAAGGTTTGCCGCTGCCGCCCGGGTTTCACTCCCACCTTGGAATGCTATTTTATGAAGTAGGAAATTACTCTATGGCCAATGAAGAATTTTTAGTTGAAAAAAAGAATTTTTTGGAGTCTTCAGTTTTAATGAATAGATTTCTTAAAATTAATGGAAGCAAAAAACAATGAAACCAATAATTTTAGCTTTACTCAGCCTATTTTTATTAATTGGCTGTGCTACTAAGCCCTACGATTATACCAATTTTAAAAAATACAAACCGCGCTCAATCTTGGTGTTGCCTCCTTTAAATAACAGTTCTGACATTAAGGGCACCTACAGTTGTTTATCTTCAGTAACAAGCCCCATTGCAGAGATGGGCTACTATGTATTTCCGGTCGCGGTGGCGGATGAGTTTCTTAAGCTAAATGGCCTACCTTCGCCTGGGGAAATGCATCAAGCCTCTCTTGCAAAAATTTACGAACACATTAGACCCGATGCTGTGATGTATATAACAATAGAATCTTACGGAACCAAATATCATGTTATTGCAAGTAATTCACAGGTGTCGTTGTCTGCCAAACTAGTTCATGCCAAAACGGGCACGGTGCTTTGGCAAGGCCAACAGGTAGCCAACCAATCTAGCGACGCGGGCGGGGGCTTAGCGGGGATGCTCGCAAGCGCTTTGGTTTCGCAGATTGTAGATTCATCTTTTGACAGATCAAAAGATCTTTGTCGGTTAGCCAATTTAAATTTATTTATTAACAAACAAACAGGCTTGCTTTCTGGGCCCTATTATAAGGTCAGTCAATAGCGCGACGTTAGTTATTTTTTTGCCGAACATGATCAAGGGCTTCTCTTCAGTATTGCAAGCTCTTGTCGATGGTGACATCGATTAGGTTTTAATATAGATAAATCCTAGTAGTACTAGGAAATTTCCTTGAAAATTCCTAGTATAAGTAGGATAATTCCTAATATATGTGGATTTGATTATCGAAACGAAAAAAAAATCTCTTAAAAGTTCTTCAGAGTTTATAACAATTGAAATTAAACATTCAAAAACTTGGAATACAAACTTTAATAAGATGTCCATTCTTTTAAAAGAAAAACTTCCTAAGTGAGTTAAAAAATCAATTGCTATTTACCAAGGGAAAACTCGTCTCACCAAAAAAGAAATTTATATCTATCCTCTAGATGATTTTATTGAAGCGCTTTGGAGTAAGAAGATTTTTTAATACGCATTTAACAAAATAAGGCTTATCAATAATTTTTGTCGTTTCAACGACCTTGTCTCAGGGTAAGATCATTTAACTAATTCGGCGGTGGCCCAGCTATGCACGAGTTTCGTGGCATTAAAGGCGGATAAAATTTCGTCTCGCGAAATCGGAAGGGCGCCGTCTTCATATCTTCTGACTGATGCATATGGATTTAATTCAGTCCAGTCAAACCCGCCAGGAGGATAGTTATCATTTGGCAATAAGGCGATCAAAATTCCTAAATCATGAACTAAGGGGAAAGAAATTTGTTTATGAATTAAAACTGCCTTTAAAGTTTTTTCTACGGATTGTTGGATCATGTATAGAATGTTTTCAACCCGGCCCGGCGATGCTGCGGACAATAGTGCTGCCGCAGTTGCAAAGTCACCCTTGGCAATAATAAACAAATGTTGTGCATATTCTTTTTTAAAGAGTATTGATTTATTTTGAACCATTGATTTTTAACTTAATCCCATTTTCAGTTGCGACCGTAGACACTCCGCCAATTTCAAGACTTTTTTCAAAATCCGTTTTTAATTGAATAATCCAATCTACGGCAACTGGTGAAAAAAAGGGAGCATTGACAAAAGTGTAATATTTTTTAATATCTATAGAATCGGGCACTACTAATAATATATCTAGATCTGAATTTATAGTGTTTTTTCCCTCTGCTGCGGAACCAAATAAGTATGCAGCATGGAGTGGTAAACTGCTATTTAGCTTATCGATCAGCCCTTGCGCCAAGGCGGGCCCGTCAAAGGCAGGTTTAAAGTTTGGATCTAATTTCAATAAAGACATACTTTGATCTTATTACAAGAATAGGTATTAAATCCACTGAAAAATATGTAATAGAAGCACTTTAGTTTAAATGTGCGTGTCCATTTTAATAATTTCAGGATGATTTCTTAATGAAGGATCAGATATCAGCTCGATTACCTTTTTTTGAACTAAAAGTGATGCTGAAACAAGATCTCAGTTCGTACTTCAGGCCGGCATCTTCATTGTTTTTGTGACATCATCAACATAAATCAGTGTATATCCAAGTTTCATATTTTTTATCCTTTAGGAATATTGTTCATATCCATGTATAAAATATTCCATCGATGGCCGTCTAAATCACTGAATCCGCAACCATACATCCAGCCGTCTTTGTATCCGGGCTTTCCGTATAAAATTCCTCCGGCTTCAACCGCCTTATTAGCCATTTCATCAACTTCTTCAGGCGAACCGGCTCCGATCGAAAATAAAATTTCGTTAGAGATTTTTGTATCAGTAATCGGATGTCCGCCTAAAAATCCTTGAAATAAATTTTCAACAAACAGATTGATCACAAGTTTTTTATTACCGACGAACATGCTGACCATGTGGGGCGCCGAATGCCGCTCGTTCATTTCAAATCCGAGCTTTAAAAAAAACTCTTTGGCTTTTACTAAATCTTTAGAGGCCAAATTAAGCCAAATTTCATTTTTCATTTTTTTCCTTCTAATTCCACAAGCTGATCAAAAGCTTTTCCCCAGCCTTCTTGAAAACCCATTTGCTCATGCTTCTTGCGGCCTTCTTCATCAGCATGCCTAACGATTGCTCTATATAAAGTTCCTTTATCGGTTTTGGTCAGCATAATTGTAGCAACAAAATGGAACCCCATTTGGTCTGACGGAGCTGGACGAAATCCTTTGGTCATCATGTCCGTCCAAATCAGCTTTTTGTTTACAATAACTTCAAGATAACATCCGTGATTATTCATTTTCACACCTGCGGGGCCTTCCATCGCGTTAAAAAACTCACCGCCAGCACGCAGATCAATTCGACATTCCGTGACCTTCCAAGGCTTTGGGCAAAACCACTTCATCAAAGTTTCTGGATCAGTCCAGCCTTTCCATATTTTTTCAACTGGTAAAGATGTTGTTCTTTCAAAAACAAGATCTAACTTAGGATCAATTTTTATCTCGTTTGTCATATATTACTCACTCCTCAAAATTAAAATATAACAATAACTAAACGAAAATCATTATTTAACAATCTGCACTGTAGATCTAACTTTAGTAAAAAAAGGAAAAGGGGGGGAGTTGTGCTACAGGTACAGATAAAAAAGACAAATAAATTTAATATAATTTATTTTTAATATAAAAACTGCTTTTTATTATTTTAAATCCGGTGATTAAACAAAAAAATATTAAAGATATCGCTCCCAAGGCCGCATATAAATTTTGATATGAAACCTGAGGAACTTTCAAAATTTGATTTAAAAATAAGAGCGACAGCAACATACCAGCTCTGGCAACCAAACTATTAACGCTGATAATGCTCGCCCTAATATGAGAAGGCGCGGCATGAGTTAATTCGGCCCCATATCGAACTTTCAGTAGGGAGTAGTTCATCTGTTGAAAACAAAACAAGACTAAAATAGCATAAAAATTACCGGTTTGACCAATTAGTATATACAGAATTATCCAGAAAAGCAGCAGGATGCCACTTGAGATATTATTATTTTTTTTGAAAATAAAGCTGGCCAGCACAATGGCCGCTGAATATATCGAAAAAATCAGCCCCAAGCCTTGGGCACTTAGATCTGTTTTGACACTTAAAAAAAGAGGCTGCCAATAATGCAGCAGCGGCTGGGCTAAAAATTGTAACGCAATTGAAATCAGCAAAATTTTTCTGAGTTTACTGTTTTCAAACGAATGCTGAATTGCCGATTTAAAAATATTTAAATTATTAAGTTTTTCTCCATTAGGCAATACTTGGGGCTTATTTTTTGTTTTGGGCGTCATGAGTATCAATACCAACAACAAACACATTGTACTAACTGCACCCCAGTAGGCATTTTGGTAATTATTAACTCCTGCGAAATAGCCGCCAGTAAAACCAAGAACCACAACTGCTGTTTGGTTAACCGACATATTTAAATGAAAATAATTTTTTGTCTGATTTGCACACTGATCAATACCGGTGCCGATACTAGCCCAGGACTCATACGAGCCTGACCAAAAACATAAAGATAACGCCAAAAAAAACTCACCGATTAAAAAACCGAGGATATGATTTGAGGATAAATATAATATAAAACCGATCAAAGCACTAATAACCGATAAGATCAGGCTGAATTTGTGACCGTACCTGTCGCCAAGGACTCCTGTTGGAATTTCCGCAGCAAATACAACAACGGCTTGCAAAGCCTTAATCATGGCCACGTCCGCTGCTAAAATTCCGCGCGAAATTAAAAAAGCTACGGAAACGCCACCGACGAACATGCGCCCACCTTCAAATAACATGTCCATTAATAAAAATCGGTGTTTAATCTTCATACCCAGGACTCCTGTTTAATTTCGTAATTAGCGCTATCAATTAACAGTCTTTTATTTATAGTTGCGAGTGATAAATTTAAAAAATATCTAATAACTTCATTAACCGCCATAGAGGAAACCAGCGTATTCAGCGGCCCATAGGACGCAGCGGCCAAGTCTGTATTTAGTTCGCGAGTTGCAGGGTTAAAAATTAGGTCAGACTCTCTTTTTTTATGTTCGCCAATAGTCACAGGGCCAACAACGCCAAATGTTTCGATGTATCCGGCATTAAGCAATGGCTTGTTATATTTTTTAGATAACTCATAACTTAATTGGTGTGTTTCAAGACCTGAATCACCAGAAAGAATTATAAAATCTGCGTCTTGAAAAGGTTTACGAAACTCTTCAAAGTTTTCAAGTTCAAACATCACTTGAATTGTTTCGACTGCCACCTGTGGATTTTTTTCTAGTAAACGTTTTTTTGCCGCCACCACTTTAGGCAAGCCAACATCTGAATTATTGAAAAGTGTTGTTCTTGTGAGATTAGATTCTTCTAAACGGTCGCCATCGGTTAGTATAAGTTTTCCGATTCCGGCAGCAGCTAGAATCATAGCACAAGTGGAGCCAATACCTCCGGTGCCAATGAGTAATACAGTTTTTTCTGAAAGTGTTTTTTGGGCATCGAATGATATTCCATTATAGCTGTAATACAAATGATGTCGAGAGTAACGATTGGTTTTTTCTAAATAAGGTATAATAATCTTAAGTTTTTTAAAATCGCTAAATAAATCTGGCCCTAAAAATTGATTCTCAATAGCAAGTTTTTTAAAATCTTCATATAAAAAATGAGCTTTAGATTTTAATTGCAAACAGATGAGCTTAAGCTCTTTATAACTGTCATTAACTGAAAATGCATATGGGCTTAATTGGCCAAACGTCAGTTGTTGCATTTCTGGAAAATCTTGTATCGAAAGTGCGGGGTTTATCTGCCAAGTTAGATTTTGCATGTTATGTTATTTTCTTTCTATGTAAAAATTATTTCCCTTTAGTCTTAATCTACTAAAGGGAAACTGTATTAATTACGAACGACTGCTGAATTAGTTTGAGTATTAACTATTTTTGTAATCTTTAATATTTTCATTTGAAGCTCCTTTCTTTATTATTCATAATAATTATATAAAGCAAACTGCATGCCACTTTGTTAGTGACTCAAATCAAATATATTAGTTTTTAGGACTTTAATTCCGGATTCCGAGAATTGAAATTCAGAATTTAATAAAAAATTTCAAATTAAGCCTTTAGCCCGCTCATAAAACTTCTTCACCTCGGGGTCGGTAATAAACGACTTAGGACTCCAGCGCACAATATGCAGGCCGGCCGGATCGCGCAACCTAGAAAGAGCCACATAGGCGTGGCCAGGTTCCCATAGGGCGCTCAAATCGCACCAAAGCTCATCTAGTGTGGCCCCTTGCGACTTATGAATAGTGGTGGCATAAGCTAAATTTACCGGAAACTGAATGACGCTGGCTTTTACATTGGCCTCGGCGTCTAAAAGTGAAAATGAAATTTTTTCAACTTTAACTTCCCGTCCACTGCTGTTTTTTTTTACCATCAAATGGTCGGCTTCATAACCCACTAAGGTGCCACGTGTGCCATTGACCCAACGCTTTTGTAAATCATTTTTTAAAAATAAAATTTGGCAGCCAATCTTTAATTTTAATTGTGCGGGCACGGGTGCTGATTTACCCAGAATATCGATGTACTTTTGTTCACCCAAATAAATGGAGTCCACGATTAATTCGGTCTCATTAATTTCCGCTAATTTTTTTTGATTGTAATTTTCAGATTGTTCGCGACGCGGAAAAAGCCGGGTTCCGGGCTGCTCTTCATCATGCGCCTTAGTTCTATCTTGCAAAAACGCACGGGCTCTTTCAGTTAAATGACCCTCACGAATGTCATCTAAAACATTTAAAAAATCATTGTTGTGAATACGCTGATTTAGTTTAAGTTCACAATACTGAAACCCCGTTTTTTTCCAGACCTCATTTAAAAAACACCAGTCCCGTTTTTGCCCAAAGCGCGTTACCGGCGGAAGCTGCCCGAAATCACCAACCGCGATTACCCGCATACCACCCCAAGGCAATGTCGAGACCCGAGCGAACTGAGCTATAAGTTCCGCCACCATTAGGGCTTCACCAGGAATCATCGAAATTTCATCAATGATCACGCCCTCCACATTTTTTATCCTTTTTAGTGCGGCTTTATTTTTCTGCAATCTTTGCAAAGTGGCTTGCGTGCCGCCCTCCATAATTCCCAGCCCAAAAAAACTATGAAAGGTGCACCCACCCAATAAAACGGCGGCGGCCCCGGTGCTGGCCAGAATTGGCACCTGCTTGCGGTCTTTAGTTTTCATAAATTCACGGATCACATAACTTTTGCCAGAACCTGCACCACCGGTTAAAAAGATGTTTTCGCCCGATTCGCACAGCTCTAATGCATAAACCTGCTCTGTTGATAACTGGTCTGATAACTGGTCTGATAACTGGACTTGAGTATCTGGGTTTTTTTCAATCATAGATTTTTTATTTTAATGCCAAACCCATAGAATGGCTAGCCGAATCACAAAAATGACTTAGATTTACTTGCTGTGACACTGAGCATTCGTATAGAATTACCGTACTATGTCAGAAAATAAAGTTTATGTTAACCGCACACTCAATTTAAAAAAAATTAAATACATTGGTTTAGATATGGATCACACGTTGATACGCTACAACACCGAAAATTTTGAGCGCCTGTCACATACCACAATTATTGAAAAATTATTGAAAAGCAAAGGCTATCCGGACGCCATTAAAAAATTAAAATTTGATTTTAAATTTGCCCTGCGTGGCTTAGTCGTGGACCGTAAAAAAGGAAATTTACTCAAGCTTAACCGCTACACCGCCATTCGTAATAGTTTTCATGGGCTCAAGCCCTTAGATTTTAAAACTCATCAAAAAGTTTATAAATCCACGTACATCGATTTAAGTAAAACCGATTATTTAGCGATCGACACCAGTTTTTCATATGCATTGGCGCATGCCTATTCTCAATTGGTGGAGCTTAAAGATACAGAACCTAATTTAAAATTACCTGATTACATTCAAATTGCTGATGATGTCCTAGATGTATTAGATGAAGCCCATCGCGATGGTTCATTAAAAAATGAAGTCAAAAAAAATCTACCTCATTATATAGTTATAGACGAGGCCGTAGTTCGGGGTTTGGAAAAATTTAAAAAACATGGAAAAAAAATATTTGTGCTAACCAACTCTGACTTTAGCTATTCAAAACTTTTATTAGATTACGCAATTAACCCATTTTTAAAAGAGCATAAATCTTGGGTGAATTTATTTGAAATGGTGATCACTCTGGCACAAAAACCCAAATTCTTTTATGATGAGGGTAAGTATCTACGAGTAAATCCCAACGATGGCATGATGAGCAATCTGGATGATAAGCTGGTGCCGGGGGTTTACCAAGGCGGCGGGGCTAGGCAGTTTACCGAAGATTTGGGCTTAAACGGCGATGACATACTTTATATTGGTGACCACATTTATGGCGACATTCTAAGGCTTAAAAAAGACTGCAATTGGCGTACGGCTATGATTACTGAAGAGCTTGAAGTCGAAATTCGCAATAATCGTAAAGCCGAGCCCATCGTGAGTGAAATTGAGACCTTTATGAAAAAAAAAGAACCGCTGGAAGATGAACTGACTGAGTTGATGACCAAAAAAATTGAAAAAGCCAGCGTAGTTGATGAAAAACAAATTTCCGCGCTGCAAGATCATATTGCCGCAATTGATACAAACATCAGCCAACTGATTAAAAAGCAACAAGCCCTTTACAACCCCAACTGGGGTCAACTGATGAGAGCCGGTAACGAAGAAAGTTATTTTGCCTACCAAATGGAACGCTACGCCTGTGTGTACATGAGTAAAATCTCAGACTTACTCGAACTTTCGCCGCGCACCTATTTTAGAGCCCCGCGTCGCCCATTAAGTCATGAGGTTTAATAAGTCCTTTAAACTTTTTGAAATTTTGTTTTTGGAAAGTTAATCTTATTATCAATAATTTCTTGGTAAAACGAGGGTATATTTCCGGTGGCCTGAATACCGCCTTCAAGGGTACCATCGGGTTTGCGGGTGAGTTTTTCAATATCAAAAATGGGCACCACAATATACTTATTTTTTTCGTCAACGCCACGAACTTCAGAAATAGTTCCGATTTTTCGGGAACCATCAGAGTATCTGGAAATCTGCACAATAATTTCGATGGCCGAACCCACCTGCGAGGTCAGGGCTTTTTCACTGATTTTGGCGTCCCCTCCGGCGGCCAAGGCCTCTAGCCTGACAATTGCATCCTCAGGCGTATTTGCGTGCACGGTACCCATACTGCCTTTGTGGCCGGTATTCATCGCGCTAATTAGCTCTAGAGCCTCACTTGAGCGCACTTCACCCACAATAATTCGATCCGGCCTTAAACGCAGCGCGCTTTTTAATAAATCTTTTATAGTCACCTCACCCTTACCCATAATATCGGCTTGGCGGGTTTCAAAGCGCACCACATGCTCGTAATCTATTTGTAATTCTGAAGAATCTTCTATCACCAAAATTCTTTGCCCCTTAGGAATACGCGAACACAGCATGCTTAGCAAAGTGGTTTTACCTGAGCCTGTACCCCCGCTTACAATTAGGTTTTTTCCTAAAAACATGCATAAATCTATGAACATCCAGGCATCTTGCGTGATGGTTCCCCATTTAATATAATCTACCGGTGAAATTTTACTGGCGGTGAATTTACGAATACTAATCACCGTTCCCTGGCGCGAGATCGGCGGAAGAACTGCGGCTATACGTGAGCCACTGGCGGGTGAGCCCGCAATTATCGGTAAACGGGCATCAAGTCTGGGTTCATCTTTGTTAATGCGCCGACCAACCGACTGCGCTATTGAATTGATCGCCGCCTGTAAATTATCTTCATCCGGAAATTTTGCAATGGTTAATTCTAACTTACCCTTGCGTTCTACAAATATTTGATTGGGCCCGTTGATAAGAATCTCTGAAACACCTGGGTCTTGCAAAAATTCTTGAACAGGCCCCAGGGCCCGTTCAATAACTTCTTTAAAATTGGAATTTTCTTCAGACACAAATTATCCCGTCTTATTACTGACATTTTATTGCCGTAGCTATTACCAATTAAGCCTTTAGTTATTTTGCATCTTTAATTACGACCAACTGGCCTTGAATACCAGTTTCGGGGCACTGATACGAGTAAATCCCCTCGACCTGGGGCTCAATATTAAAGGAGCGCTTAAAGCCAAAAACTGTATTATGATATTGTGAAAATGAATCCATTAAAAAACTAGTGTTCTTTTCTTTCATATTTAAATTTACTACGTGTACCTTGTAGGCTTCGCCTTTTTTGACTCTAATTTTATCTGGAATAAAACCAGTTTCAGTATTTAAAATCACAATTTCATTAGTAGGCTCTACGGGCTGCACCGCTTTTTTAATAGCCTGTACCAATTCTTCATCTTGCTGTGCCGCACTTGTGTCCGCAGGCTTTGCAATAACTGCAGACGTTGGTGCCACTATTTTAGCGGCAGTTACAGGAGCCGTAATTGATTGTGCCTTTTCGCCGCGCACGGTGACCTGTGCAAAAAAGAAAATTGAAAATAAAAATCCATTTATAAAATGTATTACGTACTTGATGCCGCTCCCCTTAGTGAAGTTCTTTGCGGTCTTGATATTCACAGAATTCACGCGCCACCTCCATTGCCACAAAATTTAAAAGTTTTGGTTCAAAAGTTTTTAATATTTCAACAAGCAAGCTGTGATCTCCGGCGCAAGCATTAATTCTGGCACAAACCTTATTGACTAAATGTGGAGAATTATTCATTTCAGAGTTTATTTTTTCCCAGTCCATCCCAAGCACCGGGTCTATTGCGCCCACGCTATATAAAGCATCAAACACCACTTGTAAATTTCCTTGTATAAACATACCAAACCTCCTGTTTAGTTAATCGCCCTTCATGGCTTAATTTCTTAGTTAACTGTTCCTTATGTACTGTTCGGAAAAAAAAATAAAAACTTGAGTCAAAATGAGACAAAATCTGTTATTTTTTATAAACTCACTTAAAGTCCAGAGCACTGGGCTGTAGGCTGAGCAGTATGTTATCTGTGCACTATTCTGTGCACTATTCTGTGCACTATTCTGTGCGCTATCTGGGCTGGACTTCTGACTAGTGCTTTATTTTTTAACAGACACTCGTAAAATAAGAATTTCGTTTTAAATGAGTTTATGACAAACTATTCAGGCAATTTACTATGACCGCTAAAATTACAGAAAATAAAAACACCCGGAGGCCCTTTTGAAAACGACACGCATTTTATCAAGCTTTACTTATATTGTTACCCCAATAACGCTTGCGCTTGCGCTAGCATTGACGCTTACCTCTTGCGCACCAACAGCCTCGCAGCTTAAGCAAGCCATCGAAAAAGATCCTTCGATTGTTTTTGCGGCCATCGAAAAAGATCCGGCCAAATTTATTGAGGTCGTTAATAAAGCCGCGCAAGATGCCCAGCGCGTGGCGGGTGATAAAGCTCAGGATACTGAAAAAAAATCCAGAGATGAAGAATTTAAAAATCCGCTAAAACCAGAGCTTCAAGAGGGCCGCGTGATCTTTGGCAAAAAAGAGGCCCCCGTTACCATTTTTGAATACTCTGATTTTCAGTGTCCTTACTGCACTCGCGGTTACCAAACCATGAATGAAGTTAAAAAGGCTTACGGTGATAAAGTCAGAATTGTATTTAAACACTTGCCTTTAGACTTTCACCCACTGGCTATGCCCGCCGCCAAGTATTTTGAAGCCATTGCAAAACAAAATCATGAAAAAGCTGAAAAATTTCATGATGCAATTTTTGAGAATCAAGGCTCTATGAAAGACAAAGGTGAAAAGCTATTCACCGAAACCGCTAAAAAGCTTGGCGTGGATATGAAAAAATTAGCTGCTGATTTAAAAGATGAAAATATTATGAAAAGAATTACCGCCGATATGGATGAAGCAAAAAAATTCAACATGAGCGGAACCCCGGGTTTTATCATTAATGGTGTTTCACTACGTGGTGCTTATCCATTTCCGGAATTTAAAGCAATTATTGATCAACACCTAAGTACAATGAAGTAGTTTTTGCGTTAAATAAACTGAGCTTAGATCTTTTTTACATTCTTTCTGGCACAGGAATTCCTAAAAGCGCTAGGCCATTAGCTAATACCAAGCCCGTAGCCGCACAAAGCGCTAAGCGCGCCTTTTGTAATTCTTCACTTTCTGCAAAACCAACCGAACAGTCGTGATAAAAGACATTGAACTTTTTTGCGGTTTCGTACAAATAGGTACACAATGAAGACGGCTTGTAGTTTTCAGCAGCAAATAAAATCACCACATTAAAATTCATTAAATGTTGCATAAGTTTTACTTCAGAAGAATGGGTCAGCAGCTCGCCTTTATAGTCCGCTTCTTGTCTGCTAAATTTTTTACTAAATTTTTTAAGTAATGAATTAATTCGGGCATAAGAGTACTGCACAAATGGCCCCGATTCGCCATCGAGCTGTAGCCACTCATTCATATCAAACACAATTTTTTTATTGGTGTC